>JAESFN010000124.1_pt1 | contig 132414 bp, 138 predicted proteins | sample 9269411 | NCBI WGS metagenome assembly JAESFN01 (sample SAMN14505399, study PRJNA617100) | algae metagenome | isolation source: Iphinoe sp. HA4291-MV1 and co-occurring heterotrophs from trail next to... | place: USA: Maunawili Falls, Hawaii | collected 2009-07-25
ATCTCAATCCGCTGCACCGAGGCTGCCACTGTCGCTGCCACACCGGCAGCATCATCCTTGCCAATCATGCCTCACAGGAGAGGCCAGCCTTATTCCCTCGGCAAGGCGGCCAGGACCGGACGCTTACGTCCCAGTAGCGCATGACCTCATACATCCGGCGGCCATACACACTGCCCGCCTGCGCCCGAGCTTCCTCGATGAAATGGCGGAAGAGCCTGGGATCCGGCGCGAACTCCGTATGGTCGACGTAGCCGTCGAGGGACTGGTTCATCCCAAACACGAGCTTGGCCATACCGGCCGCCTTTCCTCGCGCGGCTTGCCCGCGCACGCCCGATTGCGTTCTGCAATCAGTTGCAGATTAATTCGACCGATTTCATATTGCAATTGGTTGGATGCGGGTTCGCACGCGCCAATTTGGATTGAGAACGCCTGCGAACCCATCCGAAATCGCTTTGACCGCGCGGGCGCCTCGTCGAACCATCCGCGTCAGGAGGAACGCGTGACGTCGCCGACAGTGAACGTCATGGCCGCGGCCGATGAGGATCCGGCGATCGAGACGGTCGTGCTGGCGTTTGCAGCGGATCCCATGGCGCGATGGAGTTGGCCGCATGCACACCGGTACCTTGCGGCCATGCCGCGACTGGTCCGCGCGTTCGGGGGCAGGGCCTTCTCCAACAACAGCGCCTTTTGCACCGACGGCTACGCCGGGGTGGCGCTGTGGCTGTCGCCCGGGATGCATCCCGACGAGGAAGAGCTTGGCGCGGTGGTCGAGAGCACGGTCGCGCCCTCTCTTGCTGCCGAAGCCGCAGCGATATTCGAGCAGATGGCCACATATCATCCGACCGTGCCGCATTGGTACCTGCCCCTGATCGGCGTCGATCCGGCACGTCAAGGCGAAGGTCACGGGGATGCCCCGATGATACACGCACTCGCACGGTGCGATCGCGATCATGCGCCGGCCTATCTGGAATCCTCCAACCCGCGCAACATTCCGTTCTACCGGCGCCACGGCTTCGAACCGCTCGGTGCGATCCAGGTCGCTTCGTCGCCGACGCTCGTCCCGATGCTGCGAGGACCGCGTTGAACCGTCCCGCTGCAGCGGGAGCGGCGGCGGCCGGCGTTCGAAGCTTGAAGAAATAGCGCGCCAGCGTGGATGAAACTGGCAACTACATTTCCGCTGAAGTACTATGGAAGGACGCAAGATGTTACGTCAAAGCCGGCAGAAGAACGATCATCTACGGTCGCCCCCTACCCTCTGCGTATTACCCGTCTCCACTTAGCCCGGACAGGCGTAGGCGACTCGATAACTAAGCTGGCCGGCTAAGCCCATATTTTACTGCTGCGTCGATTTGCCGTGCAAACGCCTCGCCGTCTCCGTCTTCAACGATGCCAAGCACTGCCTTCTGATACGCATCGCCCAGCGCGATTGCCACCACCTCGCCCGCGACCTGCGTCGTCTGATTGGCGGACACTCCCCCGGCTTCAAGAATTGTTGCGATCCGCCGCCGGATAACGCGCATGCCGGATTGCTCGAAGACACGCGCGAGATCAGGAGAACGCCAGCCGTCGGCGACGATCACGCGATAGAGCGCCAGCGCATCCGGGTCGATCAGCGCCGCCGTGAAGGCGCGCAGCTCCTCGGCGAGCCTGTCGGCAGCCGCTCTATCGACGTCCGGCGAGGGCGCGTTTTCAAGGCCCTCGCGCATGTATTCGCACATGGCGGTGACAAGCCCCTCGAAGAGCGCGTCCTTGCTGGGAAAGTGTCGATAGAGGGTCATTTTCGCTATCCCACCTTCAGCCGCCACCCGGTCAAGCGTCGTCCCGCCCAAGCCGTCCCTCAGCATAATGGGACGTGCGGCACGCAGGATCGAAGCGCGCTTTTCCGCCATGCGCAGCCGACGGGGGTCATCGGCCCGCCACTTTCTGGGATTGCCCCCTTGCATGCGATACGGTTCCGTCTTATGTGATTGATGCGATACTATATTGTATCGCCTTACATAGATCCAGAGGTCCGTCATGCGCAACCCCGTCGAGTTGGCCAACCTGTTCGCCGACATCATGAATAGCCACGATGCCAACCGTTTCGCCGAACTCGTTTCCGAAAACTACGTGAACCACAATCCCGGCGTCGGGCCAGGTCGCGCGGGCCTGATCGCGTTCATGGGGCATTTGTTCGACACCCTTTCCGATATGCGCGTCGTCGTGGAAGACGCCTTCGCGGTCGGCGATCGCGTGGTGGGCCGATACACCTATCGGGCGCGCCACACGGGGCCGTTCGTCGGCGTGCCGGCTTCGGGCGCCGACATAACCATGCGCTCGATTGATATCTGGCGCGTCGAAGGCGATCGGTTTGTCGAGCATTGGGACGAACTCAACCTGCTCGAGGTTTTTCAGCAGATGGGCGCCATTCCGACGCAAGGCGGAGCGACACCATGAGCATTGCCGAAATCTTCAACGGCGTCGTGGCGCTGGCGTTCGCCGGCGCCGGGCTAGCCAACCTCTTCAATGCCGGAAACGCGGAAGCAGATTTCCAACGCTGGGGCTACCCCACGGGATGGCGCTTTTTGACGGCGGCATTGGAGATCGCCGGCGCCGCGCTTCTGCTGCTTCCGTCTACACGTAGCATCGCGCTTGTTGGGCTATCGCTTTTGATCCTTGCCGCTCTGGGAACTCTTCTGAGAGCGCGGGAGCGTTTCGCACACGTAGCCCCGGCGGTTGGCTTTCTCGGCATCATCCTGGTGGACGCCGCTCTCCAAATAGCCGCGACCTAGAACATCAATGTCATGAACACGCTAGAACGCTTCACACCGACGCACTCGCCGCCCTCCGCGGTTTGGCGGCGTTGCTGTTATTGAAGGTCCTCCGGCCCGCGCAGTCCACAGGCGAAGGATATCACACGATAGCGTAGATTTGGCGCGCCTTGATAGCGCGACTTCGAACGAACTCCTCGAAGTCTTCGCCAATTGGAACACCATTCTTGAGCACCGCGGGTCCTGGGGTTTGCCGTCCCGTGCTCCGATATGCGCGTATCTCTCCGTTCAGTACCGCTGTGACCCCGCCGCCTTCGCGCCGGGGACGCGCCGCGACGCGGCGGCCTGGACGACCGGTTTCATGGGGCCAGCGGAACAGCAGTTCATTGATCGGCTCGGGGCGTGGATGGTTGGCGCGCGCCAACCGGTACGGAACGGCTATCGCGGCAGGAGCGCGGGCGCTTCCCTGCCAGAGCTCTGAGGACGCGACCCATTCTTCGAGGAGTGATGCCCCCGACCCGGACTTCCCAGTCGCAACTCCGTACACAACACGATTCGCTGTACTATCGATCCGTCACTCGTCATAATGTTCCAGCAGTGCTTTCATCAAGCCGCCGAGAGCGTCGCAAGGACCGGCTTGATGAGACCGCTGCGGATCAAGGCGTTTGTCGCCGGACATCGACAATACGGCCCGGTTTATTTGAGCGCGGAGGCGCGGCCGCTCGCTCCCGTCAATGCGGTTCCGGGGATCACGCCGGCCGGTCCATCTTTCCAATTGTCGCTGACCCCAATGACCGACCTTCTCCAGATGTACCGGAATGGCTCGGCGGTGATTTCCGCGACCAATGAGGTCATCCTGAATATGACCGGTCAAGCTCCGGCGGCGCACAGCGTTGTGGTCTCCGCTCCGGGCTTTGAAACCGTGTGGCTTCCGAGTGTCATGCTACCGGTCCCGGACGGGCAGGTGGATCCTTTGCGGTCATCGGCCGGCGTTGAGTATTTCTCTGGAGAAGTCACACTACGGATGGAGCGAGAGGACTATTTGATCTTCAACGGCCGGCAATTGCGATGGATGCGAAGGCGGCGCGAGCTTCGGACATGGACCGCCGTTTCCGGCGCTGAGGGCTATCAGGATTCGGCCCATCAGGCCTTGCAGAATTTGGGACCTATCCCGGCGGGGATGTATCTTGGGCCGACATCCGAACTACAGGACCGTATTCGCGAGCAAAGTTTGACGCGCTGGATGGCCGGCCTCGTCGGGGGAGGAACCTGGCCCGGGAACCAGGCGAGTTGGGGAAACTTCCGGCTCTGGCTTTTCCCTCTGGTGGGGACCGCCACGCACGGCCGCAGCGGCTTCACCATTCACGGCGGGTGGTTTCCCGGCTCGGCCGGCTGCATCGATCTTGTTGGCGGCATGGATAGTTTCGTGGAGTTTTTCAAAAGCTATGGTAAAAGCGTGACCGTTCTCGTCGCCTATGGAGATTAGCTTTTGACTACGTCGCGCAACATCATTTTTGTATTATTGCTGAGCTTCTGCCTTTTCGTGAGCCTTAGCGCGGGAATTTCACTCGTTGATGTCTACATTTATCCAGCGGATTTTAGATTTCCCAATCAGGGCGCCGGTTACTTCCACAACAGTTTCGAGCACTATATTGCCGGGGCGTTGTGGCGCCTGGCAACGCATTCGACCGCTGCCGCGGCCGCCATTCTGGTGCGGCGTAAAATAGTGCTGCTCGGAGTTATCGCCGCCGTGCTCACCGCCGTCTGGGTCGCGTCCGAGCCGATCGCCCGGATGCTATTTCCGTTCGCGCAAGCCTGAAACCCGCCTTCGTCATAGAAGGCTTGACCGCTCCGGTCCACGCGACTGCCCGCCGCCTTATGGACGGGTTGCTGGCGCCGGCGTTCGAGGGTCTGCGGCGCTATGGCTCTCGGTCCGGTCATCCGACTCTCGCCGAAGACGCGCGCCACCTGTTGCGGCTTGCGCCGCCGGCCCCGCGTGCGTCTTCACCGATAACCGAAGCGACGCCGACGGACTGCGCATCCTATTGCGCCTGCATGGTTCGGAGCGGCCTAACGGCCGCACGAAGCGAGTTCGCCATCTACACCAGCACACTGCGGCTCTATCACTCGCGCAGGCGCAGAAGAAAGCGCTGGCGCTGGAGCTGGCGAAGATCGACGCGCGGGTGAAGCAGATGCTGGTACGCATTCTGGACGTGAGCGTCCCGAGCGTGATCGCAGCCTTTGAAAAGCAGGTGCAGGTGCTGGAGGAAGAGCGCCTGGTGCTCATGGAAAAGATTGCGAGCGGCGGGCGTCCGGCAAGCGATTTTGAGGCGACACTTCGAACGGCGCTCGGCTTCCTCGCAAACCCTTGTAATCTATGGCGTTCCGAGCGTCCCGAGGATAAGCGGGCGGTCCTCAAGCTCGCCTTCGCGCGGCAACCTCGTTACGTGAGAAATGAGGGATTTCGAACAACGGAATCGTCGTTACCGTTCAAGGTCTTAAGCGGTGATTTGGGTGGTGGTAGCAAGATGGCGCGCCCGAAGAGATTCGAACTCCTGACCCCCAGATTCGTAGTCTGGTGCTCTATCCAGCTGAGCTACGGGCGCCCAATGAGGACCGGGGAATTAGCGGAGGCAGGGCGTCTCCGCAACCCCCTTCGTCCAGTTTATGCCGCGAGCTTGTCGAGCTCGCGGACGATGGCCTCCCCCATCACGCTGGTGCCGACGCGCGCCATGCCCGGCTGCATGATGTCCGCCGTGCGCAGGCCGCCGGCCAGCACGCGCTGCACCGCCGCCTCGATCAACGCCGCATCCTCCTCCATCTCGAAGGACCAGCGCAGCAGCATCGCGAAGGAGAGCATCTGCGCGCAGGGGTTGGCGATGCCCTTGCCCGCGATGTCGGGCGCGCTGCCATGCACCGGCTCATAGAGCGCATGCCGCCGCCCCGAGGCATCGGGCGCGCCGAGCGTCGCCGAGGGCAGCATGCCGAGCGAGCCGGTCAGCGCCGCCGCCAGGTCCGACAGCAGGTCGCCGAACAGGTTGGAGCCGAGGATGACGTCGAACTGCTTCGGCCGCGCGCAGAGCTGCATCGCGCAATTGTCCGCGTACATGTGCTCGATCTCGACATCGGGGAACTCGCCGCGGCCGATCTCGGCGACGACCGCGCGCCAGAGCCGCCCGCTCTGCATCACGTTCGCCTTCTCGACGCTCGTGACCTTGTTGCGTCGCTTGCGCGCCAGGTCGAAGGCGACGCGCGCCACGCGCGCGATCTCGTCTTCCGTGTAGACCTCGGTATCGACGCCGCGCCGCTTGCCGTCGGCCATCGTCTCGATGCCGCGTGGCTCGCCGAAATAGATGCCGCCCGTGGATTCGCGGACGATCATCAGATCCAGCCCGCGCACCAGATCGGGCTTCAGCGAGGATGCCTCGGCCAGCGGATCGAGCACCACCGCCGGGCGCAGATTGGCGAACAGGCCGAGATCCTTCCTGAGCCGCAGCACGCCGAGCTCCGGCCGACGCTCGAAGGGCAGGCTGTCCCATTTCGGGCCGCCGACGCTGCCGAACAGCACCGCATCGGCGCCGCGCGCGGCGGCCACCGTCGCATCCGGGCAGGGCGAACCCTCGGCGTCCAGCGCCGCACCGCCGACCAGCCCCTCGCTGATGTCGAAGCTCACGGAACGGCGCCGGTCCATCCATTCGATGACGCGCCGCACTTCGCGCATCACCTCGGGCCCGATGCCGTCGCCCGCCAGGATCAGCAGCTTCTTGTTCGATGCCATTTTGGTCGTTCCCTTGCAGCCCGTCTCAGGCCGGCGCCAGCCAGGGCTGCGCCGATTTCTGGCGCGCCTCGTAGCCGTCGATCGCGTTGCCGTGCTGCAGCGTCTGGCCGATGTCGTCGAGGCCGTTCAGCAGCAAGTGCTTGCGCAGCGCATCGACCGGGAAGGAATGCTCCTCCCCGTTCGGGCGGATCACCACCTGGCGCTCCAGGTCGATGGTGATGCGCGCATTGCCGCCGAGCTTCGCATCCTCGATCAGCTGCTCGCAGACCGCGCGCGGCAGGCGCACCGGCAGCACGCCGTTCTTGAAGCAGTTGTTGTTGAAGATGTCGGCGAAGTCGGGCGCGATCACGCAGCGGATGCCGAAATCGAGCAGCGCCCAGGGCGCATGCTCGCGCGACGAACCGCAGCCGAAATTCTCGTAGGCGATCAGCACCTCGGCCTTGCGGTACGGCTCCCGGTTCAGCACGAAATCCGGGTTCTCGCTGCCATCCTCGCGGAAGCGAAGATTGGCGAACAAATGCTTGCCGAAGCCGGCGCGCGAGATCGACTTCAGGAAGCGCGCCGGGATGATCTTGTCGGTATCGACATTGGCCATCGGCAGCGGCGCCGCGATGCCGGTCAGCGTGGTGAAGGGCGTCACGACAGCGCCTCCTTCGGCTGGAAGTCGCGGACATCGGCGAGATGGCCGGCGAGCGCCGCAGCCGCCGCCATCGCCGGCGACAGTAGATGCGTCCGACCGCCCGGCCCCTGGCGCCCCTCGAAGTTGCGGTTCGAGGTGCTGGCGCTGCGCTGGCCCGGCGTCAGCTTGTCCGGGTTCATGCCGAGGCACATCGAGCAGCCGGCCTCCCGCCACTCGAACCCCGCCTCGCGCAGGATGCGGTCCAGCCCTTCGCGCTCGGCCTGCTTCTTCACGAGGCCGGAGCCCGGCACCACCATGGCCCTGACGCCGTCCGCGACGCGGCGGCCCTTGGCGATCGCGGCCGCCGCGCGGATATCCTCGATCCGGCTGTTGGTGCAGCTGCCGATGAAGACGACGTCGACCGGCAGGTCCTGCAACCGCTGGCCAGGCGTGAGGCCCATGTACTCGACCATGCGACGGAGTTGCGCGCGCCGTGCCTCGTCCTCCGCCGCCTCCGGATCGGGGATGATGCCGGTGATCGGCAGCACGTCCTCCGGGCTGGTGCCCCAGGTCACCTGCGGCGCAATCGCATGGGCGGCCAGCGTCAGCACGCGGTCGAACGCCGCGCCGGGATCGGTCGGCAGCGTCTTCCACCAGCCGAGCGCGCGATCCAGCATCGCGCCCTTCGGCCCCTGCGGCGTCTGCGCGACATAGTCGAAGGTGGTCTGGTCGGGCGCCACCATCCCGGCGCGTGCCCCGCCTTCGATCGTCATGTTGCAGACCGTCATGCGGCCCGCCATGTCGAGCGCCCGGATCGCGTCGCCCGCATATTCGATGACGTGGCCGGTGCCGCCGGCAGTGCCGATCCGCCCGATGATCGCGAGCACGATGTCCTTGGCCGAACACCCGAAGGCGAGGTCGCCTTCGACCTCCACCTTCATGTTCTTCGCCGGCTTCTGCAGCAGCGTCTGGGTCGCGAGCACATGCTCGACCTCGCTGGTGCCGATGCCGAAGGCGAGTGCCCCCATCGCGCCATGGGTCGAGGTGTGGCTGTCGCCGCAGACGATGGTCATGCCCGGCAGCGAGCGGCCGAGCTCCGGCCCGATCACGTGCACGATGCCCTGGCGGTCGTCGAGCAGCGGGATGTAGGGCACGCCGAACTCGACGACGTTCTTCTCCAGCGTCTCCACCTGCAGCCGGCTCTCGGGGTCGAGGATGCCGGTGCGGCGGGTGTCGTCGGTGGCGATGTTGTGGTCGACGACGGCCAGCGTCGCATCCGGCCGGCGCACGCGGCGGCCGGCGGCGCGCAGGCCATCATAGGCCTGCGGCGTCGTCACTTCGTGGGTGAGGTGAAGGTCGATGTAGAGAAGGGCCGTGCCGTCCGGAAGCGTGTCGACGACATGCGCGTCCCAGATCTTGTCGAACAACGTGCGCGGCTTCTGCACCGACATTCCTCCTCCTCACCCTATTCAGCGACCCGGGCGGCGGCCCGGGTGGACTACTCCTGGCCCGTCGCCTCGGCGGCGGGAGCAGCAGCAGCGCCCGCGGCGGCAGGCTTGCCGGCCAGCCGCTCCTGGATGCGCGCCGACTTGCCGGTGCGGCCGCGCAGGTAATAGAGCTTCGCGCGCCGCACCTTGCCGCGGCGGACCACCTGAATCTCGGCGACGTTCGGCGAATAGAGCGGGAAGACGCGCTCCACGCCCTCGCCGTAGGACAGCTTGCGGACGGTGAAGTTGCTGTTCACGCCGCGGTTGGAGCGCGCGATCACCACGCCTTCATAGGCCTGGGTGCGGATGCGCTCGCCTTCCTGCACCTTCACCATCACGCGGACGGTGTCGCCGGCCGCGAAATCCGGGGTGGCGCGGGCGGCGGAGAGGCGGGAGAGCTGCTCCGCCTCGAACTGCTGCAGGAGGTTCATGGAATTGTCCTTTCGTCCGATGTCTTAGGCGGCGTCGGGCCGGCCGGCAATGGCAGGCCCCGCCGCGGTTTCCTGGCGCGCATGGCGGGCCCAGAGATCGGGCCGCCTTTCGCGCGTGATCCTTTCCGCCTCGGCCCGGCGCCAGCGCGCCACCTCGGCGTGATGGCCGGAGAGCAGCACCGGCGGCACGTCCCGCCCCTGCCACGCCGTCGGCCGCGTGTAATGCGGGTATTCCAGCAGGCCGGAGGCCCCGTGGCTCTCCTCCTCGGCGCTCTCCGCCGCACCCATCACCCCGGGCAGCAGGCGCACGCAGGCATCGAGCAGCGCGAGTGCGGCGACCTCGCCGCCCGACAGCACGTAGTCGCCGATCGAGACCTCGGTCATCGCCCGCGCCTCGATCACGCGCTGATCGACGCCTTCGAACCGCCCGCAGAGCAGCACCGCGCCCGGCCCCGCCGCGAGCTCCCGCACCAGCCCCTGGTCGAGCAGCCGCCCGCGCGGCGTGAGGTACAGCACCGGCCGCGTGGCACCCTCCGCCAGCGCAGCTCCGACCGCCGAGTCGACCACGTCCGGGCGCAGCACCATGCCGGCGCCGCCGCCGCACGGCGTGTCGTCGACGCTCCGGTGCCGGTCGGTCGCGACGGCGCGGATGTCGCGCGCGTCGCAGCGCCAGCGCCCGTCGCGCAGCGCCCGTCCGGCGAGGGACAGGCCGAGCGGTCCCGGGAACATCTCCGGGAACAGGGTCAGGACGGAAGCGTGCCAGGCGATCACGCCGCCTCCTCCCCATCCGCCGGCGGCAGCTCCTCGGGTGGCACCACGGTCAGGTGCCCCGCGGCCACATCGACCGCCGGCACCACCGCCCGGGTGAAGGGCAGCAGCCGCTCGCCGCGCCCCTCGCCCACCACGAGGAAGGCGCCGGCGCCATGCTCCTCCACCGCGCGCACGATGCCGAGGCTTTCGCCCGCCTCCGTCACCGCAGCGAGGCCGATCAGGTCCGCCAGATAAAACTCCTCCGGCCCCGCCTCCGGCAGCTGCTCGCGCGCGGCATAGAGCCGCGTCCCGGTCAGCCGCGCCGCCGCGTCGCGATCCGCCACACCCTCGATCTGCGCCAGGCCCTCGGCCTTCAGCGCGATCCGGTAGTGACGTTGGCCCGTGGCATCGGTGAGCGGCCCCAAAGTCGCAATCGCGGCAGGCTCGGCCGTGAAGCTGCGCAGCTTCACGAGGCCGCGCACGCCGTGCGGCCTTCCGATCTCTCCCACCAGGATGCGCTCAGCGGCCATTCAGGCGATGCCCCGTGCCTCAGCCCGCCGCCGCGGCAGCCGCCGCCGCGCGTTCCTGGGCCTTCTTCTTCGGCGCCGACTGCTTCGGCTGCTCGCGCTGCTCCGGCGCATCGGCCAGGCCTGCCTTGCCGAGGAACTTCGCGACGCGGTCGGTCGCCGTCGCGCCCTCGCCGAGCCAATGCGCGATGCGGTCATCGACCAGGTGGATGCGGTCGGCGTGATCCGACGGCAGCATCGGGTTGTAGCTGCCCACCTTCTCGATGAAGCGGCCGTCGCGCGGGCTGCGGCTGTCCGCCACCACGATGTGGTAGTAGGGGCGCTTCTTCGCGCCGGCGCGCGCAAGGCGGATCTTCAGGGCCATCGTGTCTCTTCTCTCTCTTCCGTTCGAAATTCGTCTGTCTCAGAAGGGGCGTCCGCCGCCCCGCATGCCAGGGGGCAGCAGCCCGGCGAGGCCGCCGCGCATCATCCCCTTCTGGCCGAGCTTGGTCATCCGCTTCATCATCGCGGACATGTCGTCGAACTGCTTCAGCAGGCGGTTCACGTCCTGCACCGTCGCACCCGACCCCGCCGCGATGCGGCGCTTGCGCGACGCCTTGATGATGTCGGGCGTGCGGCGCTCCTTCGGCGTCATGCTGCCGATGATCGCCGCCTGGCGCTTCAGGATCCTGGTGTCGAGATTGGCATCCTGGAGCTGCGCCTTGATCTTGCCCACACCCGGCAGCATGCCGAGGATGCCGGACAGCGAGCCCATCTTGCCGATCTGCTGCAGCTGCTTCGCGTAATCCTCCAGGTCGAACTGACCCTTCTGCATCCTGGCGGCGAGCTTCTCGGCTTCCGCCTTGTCGATCGTCTCCGCCGCCTTCTCGACCAGCGACACGATGTCGCCCATGCCGAGGATGCGCGACGCGATGCGGTCGGGATGGAAATCCTCGAGCGCATCCAGCTTCTCGCCGGCGCCGAGCAGCTTGATCGGCGCGCCGGTCACCGCCCGCATCGACAGCGCCGCACCGCCCCGCGCATCGCCGTCGACCCGCGTCATGACGATGCCGGTGACGCCGACCTTGTCCTGGAAAGCACGCGCCGTCTGCACCGCGTCCTGGCCGGTCATGGCATCGACGACCAGCAGCGTCTCGTGCGGGTTGGTCGCCGCCTTCACGGCCGCCACCTCCGCCATCAACGCCTCGTCGATCGCGAGCCGGCCGGCGGTGTCGAGGATGACGACGTCGTAGAGCTCACGCCGCGCCACATCCATCGCCCGCGCCGCGATCTCGAGCGGCGACTGGCCCGCCACGATCGGCAGGCTCGTCACCTCCGCCCGTCCCGCGAGCTGCTCCAGCTGCAGCTGCGCCGCCGGGCGATGCACGTCGAGGGACGCCAGCAGCACCTTCTTGCGGTCCCGCGCCCGGAGCCTGAGCGCGATCTTGCCCGAAGTCGTCGTCTTGCCCGAGCCCTGCAGCCCGACCATCAGGATCGGCACCGGCGCCGGCGCGTTCAGATCCAGCCCGCGCTGCCCGGTATCGCCCTCGCCGCCGCCGAGCGCCTCCACCAGCGCATCATTGACGATCTTGATGACCTGCTGCGCCGGCGAGACCGAGCGGATCACCTCCTGCCCGATCGCCCGGTCACGGACCTTGGTGGTCAGATCCTTGACCACCGGCAACGCGACGTCCGCCTCGAGCAGCGCCACGCGCACCTCGCGCAGCGCCTCCGCCACGTCGGTCTCGTTCAGCGCACCGCGACGGCGCAACCGATCGAAAACCCCGTTCAGCTTGCCCGACAGCGCTTCGAACATGATCCCAAACCCGTTGCGGCCGCCCCAAAACATTGCGCGCCGCTGCGCGAGCCTTCGCGGAGCGGCGGAGCCACCACAAGGGTGACCGGTTTCGGGGCATGGCCCTGAGAGGCGCGGAGATACGGCGCGGTGCCGTCGAGGTCAAGCGGTTCCCGGAAAGGGCTCCGCCCTCTCCGGACCTCACCCGCAAGGAGCCTGGAGGCTCCTTGACCTGCTTCACTTGGAGCCCTGATTGCGAAGGGGCGGCCCCTTCGCAATCAGGGCGCTAAAACTGATCGGGGTCCAGGGCCCCCAGGGTCCTGGTGGGTGGGGTCCGGGGAGGGCAAAGCCCTTCCCGGGAACCGCCTCACTTCGGAGACAGCACCATGATCATCTGGCGGTTCTCGAGGCGGGGCATCTGCTCCACCTTGATGACTTCGCCGAGGTCGGTGCGAATGCGTTCCAGCACCCGGACGCCGAGTTCCTGGTGGGCCATTTCGCGGCCGCGGAAGCGCAGCGTGACCTTCACCTTGTCGCCTTCGGAGATGAAGCCCTTCATCTGCTTCATCTTGGTCTCGTAGTCATGGTCGTCGATGTTCGGACGGACCTTGATTTCCTTGATCTCGACGACTTTCTGCTTCTTGCGGGCCTCGTTGGCCTTCTTCTGCTGCTCGTATTTGTACTTGCCGTAGTCGAGGATCTTGCAGACCGGCGGCACCGCGTTGGGGGAGATCTCCAGGAGATCGAGCCCCACGTCATAGGCGCGCATCAGCGCCTCGCGTGCGGTCATCACGCCGAGCATTTCACCATCCTTGTCGATCAGGCGGACCTGCGGGACGCGGATTTCCTCGTTGACCCGGGGGCCGTCCCGGGAAGGCAGTTGCTGAGCGGGAAGCGGAGCGCGTGAGATCGGGGACCTCCTCTGGTTGTGGGCGGAATCGAAGCTTATGCGGCCGAACCGGGGTTCTCCGCAACCCGCAGATCGGGGGGCGTCGCCTCCGAGACAAGGCTTGCGACCGCGTCGGCGAGCGGCAGCGTCACCTGGTCGCGCCCGGGCAGGCGGCGCAGCACAAGGCTGCCCTCCTCCGCCTCGCGCCGGCCGACGACGGCCAGGATCGGAACCCGCTGCTCGATATGGTCCGGGACCTTGCGGTTGATCTTCTCGTTGCGGAGATCGAGGGCGACGCGGATGCCGGCGCGGCGGAGGGCGTCGGCGGCCTGTTCGGCGAAGGGTGCGGCATCGTCGACGATGGTCGCGACGACGACCTGCACCGGGGCGAGCCAGAGCGGGAAGCGGCCGGCATGCTGCTCGATCAGGATGCCGAGGAAGCGCTCGAAGCTGCCGAGGATGGCGCGGTGGAGCATCACCGGCCGGCGCCGGCTGCTGTCCTCGGCGACGTATTCGGCGTCGAGGCGTTCGGGCAGGACGTAGTCGACCTGGAGCGTGCCGCATTGCCAGTCGCGGCCGATCGCGTCGCGGAGGACGAATTCGAGCTTGGGGCCGTAGAAGGCGCCCTCCCCCGGGTTCAGCTCGTACTCGACGCCGGCCAGGCGGCAGGCTTCCCGGAGGCCGGCTTCGGCGCGGTCCCAGCTCTCCTCGGTGCCGGCGCGCTGCGGCGGGCGGTCGCTGAACTTCACCCGGAAGCCGTCGAAGCCGAGGTCGCGGTAGACCGAGGCAAGGAGGGCCACGAAGCGCGCCGTCTCCGGCGCCACCTGGTCCTCGGTGCAGAAGATGTGCGCGTCGTCCTGGGTGAAGGCGCGCACCCGCATGATGCCGTGCAGCGCACCGGAGGGCTCGTAGCGGTGGCAGGCGCCGAATTCCGCCATGCGCAGCGGCAGCTCGCGATAGCTGCGGAGGCCGTGGTTGAAGATCTGCACGTGGCAGGGGCAGTTCATCGGCTTCAGCGCCAGCACCCGGTCCTTCTCGGCCAGGTCGTCCGCGGTCGCCAGGAACATATGCTCCCGGTACTTGTCCCAATGGCCGGAGGCTTCCCAGAGCTTGCGGTCGACGAGCTGCGGCGTCCGCACTTCTTCGTAGGCGGCGGCTTCCAGGCGGCGGCGCATGTAGTCCTGCAGCACGGTGTAGAGGCGCCAGCCCTTCGGGTGCCAGAAGACGCTGCCGACCGCTTCCTCCTGCAGGTGGAACAGGCCCATCTCGCGGCCGATGCGGCGGTGGTCGCGCTTCTCGGCTTCCTCGATCTGGGTGAGGTGGGCGTCGAGCTCCTTCTGGTCGCGCCAGGCGGTGCCGTAGATGCGCGACAGCATGGCGTTGCGGTGGTCGCCCCGCCAATAGGCGCCGGCGACCTTGGTCAGCTTGAAGGCGGTGCCGACATCGCCGGTGCCGCGCATATGCGGGCCGCGGCAGAGGTCGATCCAATCGCCCTGGCTGTAGAGGCTGATCTCCTGGTCGTCCGGCAGGGCTTCGATCAGCTCGACCTTGTAGGCCTCGCCCTTGGCGCGAAACAGGGCGATCGCCTCTTCGCGGCTGACGGCGCGGCGTGCGAAGGGCGCGTTGCGGGCGACGATCTCCCGCATCTTCGCCTCGATCGCTTCGAAATCCTCGGGCCTGAAGGGCTCGTTGCGGGCGAAGTCGTAGTAGAAGCCGTTCTCGATCGCCGGGCCGATCGTGACCTGGGTGCCGGGGTAGAGGGCCTGCACGGCCTCCGCCAGCACATGCGCGGTGTCGTGGCGGATCAGCTCCAGCGCCTCGGGGTCGCGGCGGGTGATGAAGCGCAGCGCCGTGTCCTCGGTGATCGGCGTCGCGAGGTCGAGCAGCTTGCCGCCGGCCTGCATCGCGAGCGCCGCCTTGGCGAGCCCAGGGCCGATCGCGGCCGCCACGGTGGTCCCCGTCACCGGCCCATCGAAGGCGCGGACGGATCCATCGGGCAGGGTGATCGCGGGCATGAGGACAGGCGGCTCCGGGCTCGTTGCGGGAGGGCGGACATGGACATCGCCTCCGCGCCCCGTCAAGCCGCGCCTCATCTTTGGAAGGTGAAGCTCTCCTGCCAGGGGCCGTAATCGGCAGTGGTGACGCCGTTGGCGGTGCTGCCGAGATAGGTCGGCAGGCCTGGCAGCGGGACAATGGTGACGGTGCCGCCCTGGGCGCCGATCACCCCGGCATGCAGGGCGGCGCGGCAGACCTGGCTGTCGGTGGTGTAGACGCCGGTGCCCCAGACCGTGCCGCCGGAAGACGCGCTCTCCTCGCAGGCACAGGTGAGCGGCGTGGTGCGGCCTTCGAAACTGCCCGGGCAGGCCTCGCCGGCGAGGCCGGCGTCGGGCTTGGCCGCGGTGACGGTGAAGGAGGATGGCCAGGGGCCGTAGGCCGTGGCGACGACGCCATTGGCGGTGCCGCCGGGGTAGGAAGCCCGTCCCTCGGTGGGGGTGACGGTGACGAGGCCGCCATCGGCGGGGACCGCGCCGGCATGCAGCGCGGCGCGGCAAACGCGGCTGTCGCTGGTGTAGGGCCCGGTGCCCCAGATTGCGCCGTAGAGCATCGCCGCTTCGTCGCAGCGACAGGTGGTCGGGACGGTGCGGCCTTCGAAGTTCGGCGGACAGGCGGGCTGGGCGCGGAGTGCGCCGGGCGTCGCCAGCCCGAGCAGCAGAAGCGTGGCGAGGAGCATGGGCCTGATCATGAAACCCTCCGGGCGCGGCCGATACGCGGACGGTATGACAAGCCGGGCCGAAGGTGCCAGCGCGATCGGGTGACGGTCAGGCGAATCCGGCGGCAGCGAGGGCACCTTGCACCTCCTCCACCGTCAGCGCCGAGAGCGGCATCCGGCGCAGATGGATGGCGCCCGGGCCGCGCGGCGCGCAGAGCGCCGGGTCGCTGTCGGCGCCGAAGAGCGTCAGGCCCGGGCAGCCGCAGGCGGACAGGAGGTGCATCGGGCCCGTGTCGTTGCCGACCGCGAAGGCAGCGCGCCGGGCGATCGCCGCGATGTCGGTGAGCGCGGTGCGGCCGGTGAGGTCGACCGCATCCGGCCGCGCCGCCCGGATCGCGCCGGCGAGCGGCGCTTCCCCACGCGTGCCGAGGATGACGGGCGGCAGCGCCAGGCCGGCAGCCAGCGCCGCAAAGCGGTCGGCCGGCCAGCGCTTGCCGGGGCGCGAGGGTGCCGCGCCGGGCACCAGCACGGCGAAGCGCTCCGGCAGCGCAAAGCGAGCGAGATCGGCGTCGAGCCAGCCGAGCTCGGGCTCCGGGAAGCGCTCGATCCCGGCCATGCGGAGCTGCTCGCGCTGGCGGTCGATCGTGTGCAGGGAATCCCGGGCCGGATTGGCGTGCGGATGGGAGGCGCCGCGCGCGATGCCGGACCATTCGGCGCGCGGCCCCACGAACAGGCGGTAGCGGGAGGAGCGGCCGGAGGTCTGCAGGTCGTAGACCCGCGCGAAGCGCCCGGCACGGAGCCGCCGCGCCAGCCGGAGCAGTCCGGCGAGGTCGCGCGCCGCCGGCCGCCCATCCTCCCGGACGTCGTCGAACCAGGGCGAGAGCCGCGCCAGCGGCGCATAGGGCGGCGTCGTGAGCAGGGTGATGCGGGCGCCCGGGTGATGCGCGCGAATCGCGGCGAAGGGCCCGAAGGCGAGTGCGAAGTCGCCGAGGGCCGCGAGCTTGATGACCAGGATGGCGGGCGCGGTCACAGCAATTCCCGGTAGACCGCGATCGTCGCGTCCTGCATCGCGCGCGTGGTGTAGCGTTCGAGCACTGCGGCGCGCGAAGCGGCGCCGATCGCGGCACGCGCGGGTTCCGGCATCGCGAGCACGCGGGTCAGCGCGGCGGCGAGGGCCGCGGCATCGCCCGCCGGCACCCGCCAGCCGGTGACGCCGTCCTCCACCGTCTCGCGCGGGCCGCCGAGGTCGGCGGCGATGACCGGCCGCGCCATCGCCTGCGCCTCGATCACGGTGCGGCCGAAGGCCTCGGCATCGGTGGACGCGTGCACGACGACATCGGCGAGCAGCAGCGCCGCCGCCATGTCGTCCGCATGGCCGACCAGGCGCACGCGATCGCCGAGGCCGAGTTCGGCGGCGCGCGCTTCGAGCGTCGCGGCGAAATCCTGCTTGCCGCCCTTGCCGCCGACGAGCAGCGCGATGGCGTCGCCCGGCACCGCGGCCATCGCCTCGACCAGCACGGACTGGCCTTTCCAGCGGGTGACGCGGCCGGGCAGCATGACGACCGGCCGGCCGGCCGGCACGCCCCAGGCGGCGCGGAGCGCGTCCAGGCGCGCCGGGGTCACCAGCGCCGGATCGAAGCGGCGCGGATCGACGCCGCGCGGGATGATCCGGATGCGCTCGGGCGGCGTCGCATGGCGTTCGGCGATCAGGGTCGCGATGAAGCGGCTGATCGCGATCACCCGGTCGCCGCGCGCCATCACCGCGTTGTAGGCGCGCTTGCCGGGGAAGCCCTCGTTGTAGGTGCCGTGATAGGTGGTGACGAAGCGCGCGCCGATGCGCCGCGCCGCGAGCAGCGCCGACCAGGCCGGCCCGCGGGAGCGCGCGTGCAGGATGGCGACCCCTTCCGATTTCGCCAGCGCCGCGAGGCGTCCGGCATTGCGCCAGAGCGCCAGCGGCGACTTGCGGTCGAGCGGCAGGGTCACGTGCCGGGCGCCGACCCGCGCGAGCTCGGCCGCCATCGGTCCGCCGGCGGAGGCGACGATGGCGCGGAACCCGGCCGCCACCTGCGCCTCCGCGATCTCGATGGTGCCGCGCTCGACGCCACCGGTGACGAGGGCGGGCAGCACCTGGAGGATGGCGGGCGGGGTCATTGCCCGGCTGGGGTAGCCGCCGCGCCGCCCTTGGTCCAGCCCGTCTGCTGGCCCTGTGCCGGCGGAGCCGCTATGCACGACGCGCCATGTCCTCCTATTTCGTCGCCCTGCTGCTGCTCTCGGCGGCCGCCTTCATCCACTCGCGGGCCGAGGATCCGGAGTTGCGGCCGGCATCGCCCATGACCGACGCGATCTGGCGGATCATGAGCCATGCCTGCCTCATGGCCTGGGTGGCCTTGATCGTCTGGGGCGCGCTGAAGCTGCATTGGTCGCAGCCGGTCTCCGGCGTGATCGGCTCGCTCGGCGTGAACGCGCTGATCATGCGGCTGCGGCCGCTGCCGATCTTTCCGGGAATATCAATGCTGTTCGCCGCCTCCGGCGTCGCGGCCGCGACCCGGGCGGTGTTCGGGTAGCGCTTACCACAGCGGTGGCAGGTGCAGCGCAACGATCTCGCCGCCGGAGCCTGGGACCGCCGGGAAGCGCTCGCCGACGATCGGGTCGTGGCCGGGGATGACGAGGCTCTCGTCGCCGCCCGCCAGCGCCAGGGCGCGCTTCCAGCCGCGCGCCATGGCGCCGACGTCGTAGACGATCGGGAAGGGATTCTCCCGCTGCATGTTGGCGTAGAAATGGCTGGCATCGGCGGCGAGCACCAGCGGACCGCGCGCCGTCTGGACGCGCACCATCTGCAGCCCGTCCGAATGGCCGCCGACGTGATGCACCGAGACGCCGGGTGCGATCTCCGCATCGCCATCGTGGAAGCGCAGGCGGTCGGCGTAGAGGGCGCGGACCATGCGCACCACATCCTCCACCTCGAAGGGATGGCGCAGGCAGTGGAAGCACATGTTGCGCCCGGTGGCGAAGCCCATCTCCCGCTCCTGGAGGTGGAATTCCGCCTGCGGGAAGAGGTCGAGGTTGCCGGCATGGTCGTAGTGCAGATGGGTGATGATCACCTGCCGCACCGCAGCGGGATCGGTGCCGGCCGCCTTCAGGCAATCGTCGACCGGACGGAGGATAGTGCGGCCGCGCTTGGCCGCAACCTCCGCGCCGAAGCCGCTGTCGACGACGATCTCGCATCCGTCGGCGCCACGCAGCAGCCAGACGAAGTAGTCGAGCGGCATCGCCTCGTGCGGGTCCTCGACCGGCATCAGGAAGCTCTCCTGCCGCCGGCGGTCGTGATGCGCGTAGCGCAGCGAGAACACCTCCCACAGCATGGGTCAGCCTCCGCCGGGCCGGTTGCCGCCGCCGAGCGCCTCGCCCGCCAGCTTCTCGGACAGCTGCGCCAGCGCGGTGTGGTCCTGGCCAGGGCCGAGCAGCGCTGCCGCACTCGCGGAGAGTTCGCGGCAGAGGGCGGCGAAGGGCGTCGGCAGCCCGCCCTCGCGCCCGACCTCGAGCGCGATCGTGAGGTCCTTGACCATCAGGTCGAGCCCGAAGCCGGAATCGAAACGCCGCGACAGCACGTATTGCTTGAACTTCTTCTGGGTCGAGTTGTTCATCCCCGTCGAGGCGTTCAGCACGTCGACCATCAGCGCGGGATCGAGGCCGAAGCGCTGGCCGATCAGCAGCGCCTCGATCCCGATCAGGAAGCCGCCGGCGGAGACGAGGTTGTTCAGCGCCTTCATCGCCTGCCCGGCGCCGACGCCGCCGCAGCGATGGATGCTGGTCCCCATCGCGCGCAGCACCGGATCGACGCGGTCCAGCACCGCATCCTCGCCGCCGGCCATGATCGCGAGCTCCCCGCTGCGGGCGCGCGGCACGCCGCCGGAGACCGGGCAATCGACCACCGCGATACCGCGCCCGGCGAGTTCCGCCGCGATCTCCCGCGTGCGGCCCGGGGCGCCCGAGGTCATGTCGATCAGCACGCTGCCGGAGCCAAGCGCCGGCGCGATCAGCGCCGCAACCTCGGCCACCTGCCTGCTGGTCGGCAGGATGGTGACGACCACCTCCGCCCCCTGCGCCGTTTCCGCCGGACCGGCGGCAGCCTCGCCGCCCACCTCGGCCGCGAAGCGATCGGCGCGGCCGGGCACCGCGTCGCTGACCGTGACCGCGAAACCCGCCTTCACCAGGTTGGCCGCCATCGGCCAGCCCATGTTGCCGATGCCGATGAAGCCGATGCGGGTGATGGTCACGCCGTCTTCGCCGGCAGCGCTCCCTCCGCCACCAGCACCTCATGCGCCGCCTTGAAGGCGTCGAGGCCGGCCGGGATGCCGCAATAGGCGGTCGCGTGCAGCAGCGTCGCCTTGATCTCCTCGACGCTCACGCCGTTGGTGAGCGCGCCCTTCACGTGCAGCTTGATCTCCGGCGACTTGCCGAGGGCGGTCAGCATCGCGAGGTTCAGCAGGCTGCGCGTCTTGCGGTCGAGCGTCGGGTCGCCCCAGGCCCAGCCCCAGGCGATCGTGGTCGTCGCGCGCTGGAAGGCCATCATGAAATCGTCGGCCTTCGCCATCGATCCGTCGACATACTCCGCACCCAGCACGGCGCGGCGGATCGGCAGGCCCTTGTCGAACAGCGCGCTGTCTTCGGACATCGGTTTCCTCCTCGGGGGTTCCGGCGCAGGCTTGCCCGCGGCGGCGCCGGGGTCAACAGTCGGGCCGCCAAGGAGACGCGCGGCATGTCCTTCTTCGAAGGCTTCACCCTGGAAACCACCGGCATCGCCGGCCGGTCCTTCCGGCTGCGGCGCGGCGGCGCCGGCCCGCCTTTGCTGCTGCTGCACGGCAACCCGCAGACGCATGCGATGTGGCATCGGGTCGCGCCCGTGCTCGCCGATCGCTTCACGGTGATCTGCCCCGACATCACCGGCTACGGCGTCTCCGACAAGCCGCCGGCGAGCGAGGATCACGCCGCCTACGCCAAGGTCGCGATGGCGGCCGACATGGCGGCGCTGATGCGGCACCTCGGGCATGAGCGCTACCAGGTCGTCGCGCATGACCGCGGCGCCCGCGTCGCGCATCGCCTCGCGATCGATGCGCCGGGGGCGGTCGCGCGGCTGGCGCTGCTCGACATCGTCCCGACGCTCGAGCATTTCGAGCGTGCCGACATGGCCTTCGCCATGGGCTATTGGCACTGGTTCTTCCTGGCCCAGCCGCGGCCCCTGCCGGAGCGGATGATCCGCCGCGACGTGGAGGACTGGTTCGACCTGCACACCAGCCGCGAGCCCAAGGATCGCGGCTTCTTCCACCCCGAGGCGCGGGCCGACTACCTGGCCGCGCTGCACCTGCCCGGCACCATCGAGGCGATCTGCGAGGATTACCGGGCGGCGGCGACCATCGACCTGCTGCATGACCGCGCGAGCCGCGCTGCCGGGCAGCGCATCCGCTGCCCGCTCAAGGTGCTCTGGGGCGCCCGCGGCAAGATCGGCGCCTGGTACGACCCGCTCGCGATCTGGCGCGGCTATGCCGAGGCGGAGGTCAGCGGCGGCCCGATCCCGTCCGGCCACTATTTGGCGGAGGAAGCGCCGGAGGCGGTGCTCGCGGCGCTCGACGGCTTCCTGACCGCCTGAGGTTCAGCCCGGCCGCTTCCAGAACACCAGCGCGTCGACCGGCACGCGGCCGGCATCCAGCGCCTGGCCCGGGATGCGGCCGCCCTCCTGCCAGCCGAGGGCGCGGTAGAGAGCCTCGCCGGCATCGCCGTCACGGGTCTCGAGCGTCATCAGGCTGCGCCCATGCGCCCAGGCCGCCTGATCGGCGCGCTGCAGCAGCGCGCGCGCGATGCCCTGCCGGCGGAAGGCCGGATCGACCAGCAGCAGCCCGAGCGCCGCGCGGTGCGGCTGGTTCTCCGGCGTGCCGAGGTCGAGCTGCACGGTGCCTGCCAATTGCCCGTCGAGCCAGGCCGCGAGCAGCACCCGCTTGCCCTGCGCGACCTCCGAGGAGACACGCTGCCAGACGCCGCGCGCGCGCTCCGGCGAGAGCGGCGGCAGGAAGGGCACCGCGCCGCCGCCGGCGACGCAGGCGACCAGGAGCTCGGCGAGCCGCCGCTCGGCACTCGCCGCCGCCGCGGCGTCGAGGGCCTCGACGATGAGGCCCCGCGCCGGCTTGGCATAGCGGAACTCGAGCGACTTCGAGACGTCGTCGAGGATGCGGATCGAGCCCTGCCGCACATAACCGCGCTTCTCGTAGAAGCCATGCGCGCGGGCGAAGCGGGTATCGGTCCAGAGCACCATGCGCTTGGCACCGGCCTCGCGCGCATGCGCCTCCGCGGTGTCGAGCAGGCGCTGCGCCAGGCCGCTGCCGCGGGCATCGCCCGCGACGTACATCCGGCAGATCTCCCAGGCCTCGTCCTCGCGGAGCGGCCGGGTGCCGACCATGCCGACGAGCTGCCCGTCCCGCTCCGCCACCCAGAGCGCGCCGCGGGCTTCATCGAACCAGGAGGCGAGCGCGCGAAGCTCCGGCAGTTCGCCGTCGACGTCGAGGATGCAGCCCGGATACTCCGCCCAGCAGGCCTCGATCAGGGCGATGAAGCCGGCGGCATCCGCATCCCGTCCCGGGCGCAGCGCGATCGTCACTTCAGCGACCGGCAGAAATCCTGGATGCGCGTGCAGGCCTCGCGCAGCGATTCCGTGTCGGTCGCGTAGGAGATGCGGATATAGGGGCTCATGCCATAGGCCGAACCCTGCACGGTCGCGACGTGCTTCTCCTCCAGCAGCGCCAGCGCGAAATCGGCGTCGGTCGCGATCCGCTTGCCGCCGGGCGTGGTCTTGCCGAGGCAGCCCGCGATGTTCGGGAAGACGTAGAAGGCGCCTTCCGGCTTGTGGCAGGCAAGGCCCGGCGCCTCGTTCAGCAGGGCGACGACGAGGTCGCGACGCTCCCGGTAGATCGCGGCGCGTTCCTGCACGAAGTCCTGCGGGCCATCGAGGGCGGCGGCGGCCGCCGCCTGGCCGACCGTGGAGACGCCGGAGGTCGCCTGGCCCTGGATGTTGTTCATGGCCTTGATCAGCGCCTTCGGGCCACCGGCGAAGCCGACGCGCCAGCCGGTCATCGCATAGGTCTTCGACGCACCGTTGACCGTCAGCGTGCGGTCCTTGAGGCGTGGCTCCACCGCCGCGATGGTGCAGAATTCGAACCCGTCATAGACGAGGTGTTCGTACATGTCGTCGGTCATGACCCAGACATGCGGGTGGCGCAGCAGCACGTCGGCGATCGCCCGCATCTCGTCGCGCGAGCAGGCGGCGCCGGTCGGGTTGTTCGGGAAGTTCAGCATCACCCATTTGGTGTTCGGCGTGATCGCCGCGTCCAGATCCTCGGCGCGCAGCTTGAAGCCGTTGTTCTGCGGGCAGCTGACCAGCACCGGCTTGCCGCCGGCGACCTTCGCCATGTCGGCGTAGGAGATCCAGTAGGGGGCGGGGATCACCACCTCCTCCCCCGGATTCACCGAGGCCATGAAGGCGTTGAAGATCGACTGCTTGCCGCCATTGGTGACGATGATCTCGTCGAGCGCGTAGTCGAGGTCGTTGTCGCGCAGGAACTTCCGCCGGATCGCTTCCTTGAGCGCCTTGGTGCCGTCCTGCGGCGGGTACTTGGTGTCGCCGGCCAGCGCCGCCTGGTGCGCCGCCTCGATCGCGTGCGCGGGGGTCGCGAAGTCGGGCTCGCCGGAGGCGAGGCTGATCACCCTGATGCCCTGGGCCGCGAGCTCACGCGCCTTCACGCCCATCACGACGGAGGCGGAAACCGAGAATTCCTGCAGGCGGTCAGCGAGCGCGGGCATCGGGCGAAAGGTCCTTGTTCTTGTGGCGACCCTGTTTAGTCGCCTGCCGGCGCAACACCAAGATGGGGCCGCTCCAGGTCCGGCCGCAGCACCCGGATGCTGAGGTCGAGCAGCGGCTCGAAATCCGCCTCCCGCACTGGCCGCAGGCGGAAGGCGGGGTTCAGCGGAGGCCCGCGCAGAAGGCCTGGATGCGCTGGCAGGCCTCGACCAGAGACGCGTCGTCGGTCGCGTAGCTGATCCGGAAATGGCCCGGGAACATGAAGGCGGCGCCGTGCACGGCGGCGACCCCATGCTCCTCCAGCAGCGCCAGCACGAACGCCTCGTCGGTGTCGATCCGGCGGCCGCCGGCGCTGGTCTTGCCGAGGCAGCCATGCACGTCCGGATAGACGTAGAAGGCGCCTTCCGGCTTGTGGCAGCGGATGCCGGCCGCCTGGTTCAGCATCTCGACCACCAGGTCGCGGCGGCGTTCATAGACGATTCGCATCGCCTCGATGCTCTCCTGGGGCCCGCTCAGCGCCTCGACCGCCGCGGCCTGGCTGACCGAGCTGGTGTTGGAGGTGGACTGGCTCTGCAGCTTGTCCATCGCCTTGACCAGCTTCACGGGCGCCGCCCCGAAGCCGATGCGCCAGCCGGTCATGGCATAGGCCTTGGAACAGCCGTTCATGGTGACGGTGCGGTCGCGCAGCCGCGGCTCCACCTCGACCACGGTCACCGCCTTCAGCCCGTCGTAGATCAGCTTCTCGTAGATGTCGTCGCTGAAGATCCAGACGTCCGGGTGGCGCAGCAGCACGTCGGTCAGCGCCTTCAGCTCCTCCCGCGTATAGGCGGCACCGGTCGGGTTGCAGGGGTTGTTCAGGATGAACCACTTGGTCTTCGGCGTGATCGCCGCCTCGAGCTGCTCGGCGGTCAGCTTGAAGCCCTGGTTCTGGCCGCAGGGCAGGATCACCGGCTTGCCTTCGGCGAGCTCCACGATGTCCGGGTAGCTGACCCAGCAGGGGGCGGGGATGATCGCCTCGTCGCCCGGGTTGATGGTCGCCAGCAGCGCGTCGAAGATCACCTGCTTGCCGCCGGTCGCGACCAGGATCTCCTCGGGCTTGTAGTCGATGCCGGAATCGCGGCGGAACTTCTCGCAGACCGCGCGGCGCAGCGCGATCGTGCCGGCGACGTCGGTGTATTTCGTCTCGCCGCGCTCGATCGCCGCGATCGCCGCGTCCTTGACGTTGCGCGGGGTGTCGAAATCGGGCTCGCCGGCCGAGAGGGAGATGATGTCCTTCCCCTCCGCCTTCAGCGCGCGCGCCTTGGCGGTCATCGCGATAGTGAGCGAGGGGGAGATGCGGTCGAGGCGGTCGGCGATGAGGTTCATGGCACCCTGGTTCGGGCGGTGGACGGGAAGCCGTCGAGGCTACCCCCCCTCCCCCCGCCCTTCAACCCGGCGAGAGCGCAGGAGAGCCATGGCGAGCCCGACCAGGAGGCCCGCCAGCAGCAGGATGACGGCGCCGAGCGCGTTCACCTCCGGCGTCAGCCCGAGCCGGAGCGCCGAGAACAGCACCATCGGCAAGGTGGTGCCGGAGGGGCCGGAGACGAAGCTCGCGATCACCAGGTCGTCGAGCGAGAGGGTGAAGGCGAGCAGCCAGCCGGCGGCGAGTGCGGGCAGCATCAGCGGCAGGGTGACGGTGCGGAAGGCGGTGAACGGCCCCGCGCCGAGGTCCATCGCCGCTTCCTCCAGCACCGCATCGCCGCCGGCGAGCCGCGCCTGGACCACGACCGCGACATAGGCCGCGCCGAGCGTGCCATGCGCCAGCAGCACGGTGAGCGCGCCGCGGCCGGCGGGCCAGCCGGTCAGCGCCTCCAGCGCCACGAAGGTCAGCAGCAGGGAGAGGCCGGTGACCACCTCCGGCAGCACCAGCGGCGCGCCGATCAGCCCGCCGAACAGCGCCCGGCCGCGGAAGCCGCCCCAGCGCGCGAGGGCGAAGCCGGCGGCGGCGCCGATGAGCACCGCGAGCGTCGCGGCGCCGGCTGCGACGCGAAGCGACAGCCAGGCGGCCTCGATCAGCCGCTCATCGGCGGCGAGCACCGCGAACCAGCGTAGCGAGAAGCCGCCCCACTGGAAGGGGATGCGGTCGGCGCTGAAGGCGAAGGCGACCAGCAGCAGCACCGGCACCCAGAGGAAGGCGAGGCCGGCGGCCAAACCCCACCGGCTCACATTGAAGCGGCGCGGCCGATTCAGACCTCCGGGCCCTTCGGCCCTCCGGTCATCGGACGCGCTCATGACCGGGCCTCCAGCCGCTGGAACAGCCGGATCGGCAGGATCAGCAGCACCAGCAGCACGACCGCCAGCGCCGCCGCCAGCGGCCAGTCGCGGTTCTGGAAGAATTCCTGCCACAGCACCCGCCCGACCGGCAGCGCCTCCGACGGGCCGAGCAGTTCCGGGATCACGAACTCCCCCGCTGCCGGGATGAAGACCAGCAGGAAGGCGGCGACGATCCCCGGCAAGGCGAGCGGCAGGGTGATGGTGCGGAAGGCGGCGGCCGGCGTCGCGCCGAGGTCCATCGCCGCCTGTTCCAGCACCGGGTCGAGCCGCGACAGCGCGGCGTAGAGCGGCAGCACCGCGAAGGGCAAATAGGCGTGCAGCATGCCGGCCAGCATCGCGCCGTCGCTGTAGAGCAGCGGCAGCGGCTCCGCGATCAGGCCAAGCCCGAGCAGCACGACGTTGACCAGCCCCTGGTCGCGCAGCAGCCCGATGAAGGCGCCCATGCGCAGCAGGAAGCCGGTCCAGAAGGGCAGCAGCACCAATGCCAGCAGCGGCGCCTGGCGGGATGGCCGCGCGCGGGCGATCGCGAGCGCCATCGGGAAGCCGAGCAACAGCGCGAGCGCCGCCGTCGTTCCCGCGATGCGGAGCGCGCGGAGCAGCCCGTCGAGGTAGAATTCATCCTCGAACAGCGTCGCGAAATTGCCGAGCGTGCCCTGCCAGGCGAACCCCGGCCCGATCGGCGGCGCGAAGGGCGGAATGCCCTCGACGCTGCGGCCGAGCGCGATGCCGAGCAGGATCAGCGCCGGCGCCGCCACGAAAGCCGCAAGCCAGGCCCAGACCGGCAGCAGGACGGCAAGCCGACGCATCAGGCGGCGAGCGGCGCGAGGTCGTCCGGATCCCAGGCGAGCGCCACCCGCTCCCCCATCGCCGGCATCGGGTCGTCGGCGTGGACATTGACGCGAAGCGCGCCACCCGCGTCCAGCGCCACCACGAACAGCGTCTGCCCGCCGCGGAAGGCGGCCTCCCGCACCGTGCCCATCGCGCGGTTGGCGCCGCTCTCCTCCTGCCCGCGGGTCAGGCGGATGTATTCCGGGCGCAGCGCATAGGCGACGGCCCCCGCGACCTCCGGCGCCAGCGGCAGCGCATCCGGCGCCACGACATTGGCCGCACCAAGGAAGCGGGCGACGAAGGCGGTCGCCGGGCGCCAGTAAACCTCCTCCGGGGTGCCGACCTGCTGGAGGCGGCCGCCTTCCAGCACCGCGATCCGGTCGGCGAGCGCCAGCGCCTCCTCCTGGTCATGGGTCACCATGACGAAGGCGGCGCCGGTCTGGCGCTGCAGCGCCCGCAGCTCGAACCCGGTCTGCTCGCGGAGCCCGGCATCGAGGGCGGCCAGCGGCTCGTCCAGCAGCAGCAGCTTCGGGCGCATGACCAGGCTGCGCGCCAGCGCCACGCGCTGCTTCTGGCCGCCGGAGAGCTGGTGCGGCCGCCGCGCGCCCAACGCCTCCAGCTTCACCAGCGCCAGCGCCTCGGCGACGCGGCGCCGGCGCTCGGCGGCGGCGGTGCCGGCGCGGCGGAGGCCGTAGCCGACATTCTCGGCCACCGACATGTGCGGGAACAGCGCATAGGACTGGAACATCATGTGGACCGGCCGCGCCCAGGGCGGATCGGCGGTGATGTCCCGCCCCTCCAGCCGCAGCCGGCCGCCATCCGGCGCATCGAGGCCGGCGATCAGCCGCAGCAGCGTCGACTTGCCGGAGCCCGAGCCGCCGAGGAGCGCGAAGAACTCCCCTGAGCGGATCGCGAGATCGAGCGCATCGAGGGCGACCGCGGCGCCGAAGCGCCGGGTCAGGCCCTCCGCCTCCAGCAGGGCGCCGCTGCTCAGAGCCTGTCTCGGAAGGGGGGTGGGTTGATCTGGCGAGGCATTTTTCGTCCCTGTCGTGTCGGCTGACGCAGCCGATGCTGATTGCATCGGCGAGGAAGACGGCGCGGCGGGGGCGGAAAAGGACCGCCGGAGCGGCCCACCCCCCTTTCGAGGCAGGCTCTCAACGGCCGGCCTTGAAGCGCGACCAGATGCGGCTGCGCAGCCGTTCCGTCTGCTGGCTCGGCGTGCCGGCGATGAAGCTTGCGGCGAGCGTCGCCTCGGTCGGGTAGACGCTGGGGTCGTTGCGCACCGCCTCCGCGACCAGCGGCCGCGCCGCCGGCACCGCGTTCGGGTAGCGGACATGGGAGGTGATGGCCGCCATCACCTCGGGCCGCAGCACGAAGTCGATGAAGGCTTCGGCGGCCGCCGGATTGGGCGCATCGGCCGGGATCGCCAGCATGTCGAACCAGAGCTGGGCGCCGCCGGCGGGTGCCACATAGGCGACCTCCACCCCACGCCCGGCCTCGCGCGCGCGGGCGGAGGCCTGGATGACATCGCCCGAATAGGTCAGCGCCAGGCAGGCATCGCCGGTCGCCAGCGCATCGAGCACCGAGCCCGAGGGCAGGATGGCGCGCACATGCGGCCGGATCGCGAGCAGCGCGCGTTCGGCGGCGCGCAGGTCGTCCGGGTTCTGGGTGTTGGGATCGAGGCCGAGATGGCGCAGCACCGACGGGATGACGTCGGTCGCACTGTCCATCACCTGGATGCCGCAGCGCGCGAGGCGCTGCGCGTGGCGCGGGTCGAGCAACAGCGCCAGGCTGTCGGTCGGCGCGTCGGGGGCCGCGGCGCGCACCCGGTCGGGCCGGATGCCGAGGCCGACGGTGCCCCAGAGATAGATCGCGCCGTGCCGGTTCTCCGGGTCGACGGCGGCGGCGCGGGCCATCAGGCCAGCGTCGAGGTTGCGCCAGTTCGGGATGCGGGTGCGGTCGAGCGGCCTGAGCGCGCCGGCGCGCACCAGGCGGGCGAAGGTCGGCTCGCTGGTCGGCACGATCAGGTCGTAGCCTGAGCGCCCGGCGGAGAGCTTGCCCTCCAGCGTCTCCAGGCTGTCGAAGACGTCGTAGCGCACACGAATGCCGGTCTCCGCGGTGAAGCGCTGCACCACGTAGGGATCGATGTAGTCGGACCAGTTGTAGATGTTGAGCACCGGCTGCGCCCGCGCCGGCAGCGCGGCGAGCAGCAGCAGGGCAAGGGCGGCAAGGAGTCGCTGCATCGCATCGGTCCTGGTGATCCCGGCCCGATGTTCGCCGCTGCGCGCCGGCAACGGAAGGGGCTAGCCCGTTTGGTAGAGCATCTTCACGCCTTCGGGCGATACCGCCCTACGGCGATCTGCTCTACGCGCGGTGGCGCCACCAGAGGCCGCCGGCGCCGCCGGCGGCGAGCAGGACGGCAAGCCAGGGCAGGATGCCCGATCCCTTCGGCGGTTCCGGAACCGGCGGTGCGGCGGCCAGCACCGGCAGCGCGGTGCCGGCGCTGGCGAGCAGGAGCCCGGTGACCGCGGGCGGCATCGGCGCCGGGTCGCGCGCCGGCAGCCGCGCCGGCGCATCCGGCGCGGTCATCACCGCCAGCACGATCGGCACCGCGGGCGGCGGATAGTCGGGCAACATGACGGGTGCCGGCGCCACCGCCAGCAGCGTATCGGCCGAGGGCGGCGCGGGTTCCGCCGCGGCTGCCTCCACCGCCGCCGCGACCGGCGCCGCTTCGGCGACCGCGAGGCTTTCGGTGCTGGCGGCATCGGCGACGCTCGCCGCCGGCATCGCGAGCTCGACCACGGCGGGCGCGGCCCGACGCAGCCGCCGCGGCGTCGCGGTCGGCCCCGGCGCGCTGACGGTGGGCGCCTCGGCGAGCGGCAGCGGGCGTTCCGGCGCGCAGGCGGCGAGCGCCAGGATGAACGGCAGCAGCACAGGGGCAATCGGACGCATCGCGGGCGGCACCTCGTCTGGTCCGTGCGATGCTCGCGGTCCCGCTCTGCGGCGGGAAGCCGGAGAACGATCCGAAATTGTCGGCAAGCCTATGGGCGCGGCGCATCCGGCCGCGGCTGGCCGGGAGGCTGCGGCGGCACGAGCGGCGTCGGCGAGGGATCGGGGGTCGGGGTCGGCGCCACGATGCCGGGATCGGGCGCCGGCGGCCGCAGGCTCCGTGGCGACGGGCCGTCGCCGGCACGCGGCGGAGCGGTCGGCTCCGCAGGGTGCGGCTCGATACGTTCCGGCACCAGGGTGCCGGTCGGCGGTGGGGCAGGAATGGTCTGGGCGGCGGCGGCGCCCGCCAGCATCACCGCAACTGCTGCCAGCAGGGGCCATGGCATCCCGGTCGGTCTCGCGTCGTCCATGCCGAAGCAAGCACCGGCGGTGGGCAGGGTTGCATCGCGTCGGGGTTTCAGCTCCGCCCGCTGCTCCCGGCCAGGGTGGCGGGCGCGTGCAGGGCACCGCTGCCGCCGGGCGGGCCCATGGCCCAGTTCATGGCGGCGATCCCGCCGACACTCAGCATCGCCACCAGCAGCACGATCCAGAATTCGCGCATGGCACGGTCTTCCCTGTGCAGGAAGCCTAGCGCCGTGACGGGGATGCCGCCGTCAACGCCTCCGCGAGCGAGCGGGACTGTGATGAAGGAACGGTGAGGGCCGTTGCGGTCTGTGCGCCAGGGCATTGGACATCGCGCCGGCGCGGCTGGCACAAACGCTCTCCTGACCGTGAAGGAGAGAGGCCGTGCGGATCGCGCTCGCCGCTGCCCTGCTGGCAGTGATCGTCCTGCCCGGCTGCCAGGAGCGGCCGGAAACCTTCCACGTGCTGCCGGCCTTCCAGCGCGGGCTGCTGGCGGATGCCGCGCTTCCCCTGGCGTTGCCGGATCCCGCGACCGCCAGCTGAAACCTGCCCCGCCGGGGCGCTGTTATTCATGGATGAAAGCAGCAACGAGTCCCGGCGCGCGCCTGACCGCGCCGCCGCTGATCACCCCCGACCAATGCCGCGCCGCGCGCGGGCTCATCGACATCTCCCGCAACCGGCTCGCCGCCGCCTCGGGCGTCTCGCTCGCGAGCCTCTATCAGTTCGAGAACGACGAGCGCCGGATCAAGCCGCGGACCCAGCAACTGATCCGCTCGGCGCTGGAAGTCGCCGGCATCGAATTCATCCCGGAAGACGGCGGTGGCCCCGGCGTGCGCCTGCGGCGGAAGGACAGGACGCCTTCGGCTCCGCCAACGGCCGCCGAGCTGGAGCGGCGCATGGTCGGCCCCGAGGAGGAAGCGCGCGGCGGCCACGAGGCGGACGGCCCGGCCGGGCCGACGGTCCCGGGGCTGGACACGCCCAAGCGATCAGCCTGAGCGCCCTTCGGAAAAACCTGACGGCATTCGGGAGAATGGTGGGCGCAGTAGGATTCGAACCTACGACCCGCTGATTAAGAGTCAGCTGCTCTACCAACTGAGCTATGCGCCCGCCAGGGCGCGGCTCATCGCCCGGCAGGGCCGGTTTGTCCAGCCCCTATTTCAATCGCGGGTGACCCCGAGCTCCGCATCCCTGTGGATATGGGCCGAGAGCAGCAGGCCGAAACCGAGCATGGTCGTCAGCATCGCCGACCCGCCATGCGAGATCAGCGGCAGCGGCACGCCGCCCACCGGGATGCTGCCGGTCACCATGGCGACGTTCACGAAGACGTAGAGGAAGAAGTTGGTGCCGAGGCCCACCGCCAGCAGCCGCCCGAACTGGTGGCGGGAGCGGAAGGCGACCATGAAGCAGAAGGCGACCACCAGCAGCAGCAGCGCCAGCACGGTCAGCGCGCCGACCAGCCCGAACTCCTCCGCCAGCATCGTGAAGATGAAATCGGTCTGCTTCTCCGGCAGGAAGTTCAGGTGCCCCTGCGTCCCCTGCAGGAACCCCTTGCCCCAGAGCCCGCCGGAGCCGAGCGCGATCTTCGACTGGATGATGTTGTAGCCGGCGCCGAGCGGGTCGCTCTCGGGGTCGAGGAAGGTCGTGATCCGCGCCCGCTGGTAGTCGTGCAGGTGCTCATAGGCGATCGGCGCCGCGACCGCGATCGCCGCACCGAGCGCCGCGAACTTCCACCACCGGACGCCCGCCGCCCACAGCACCGCGGTGCCGACGACGCCGGTGATCAGCGCGGTGCCGAGGTTGGGCTGCTTCAGGATCAGCCCGACCGGCACCAGGATCATGATCCCGGCCGGGATCAGGAACAGCGGATTGCCGATCCGCTCCCAGCTCGCGCGGTGGAACCAGGCGGCCAGCCCCAGCACCAGCATGATCTTCATCAGCTCGGAAGGCTGCAACTGGATGGGACCGATATCGATCCAGCGCTGCGCCCCCTTGCCGACATTGCCGTGCAGCAGCACCAGCACCAGCAACGCGATGCCGCCGAGATAGCCGAGCCAGGAGAGCTTGGCGATCAGCCGGATGTCGATCATCGCGATCGAGATCATCATCACCAGGCCGAAGCCGAAGCGGATCGCGTGCTTGGCGGCATAGGGCTCGGCCGAGCCGCCGCCCGCCGAATAGAGCGCGACATAGCCGACCGCCGCGATCATCGAGACGAGGACCACGAACAGCCAGGGCACCTGCCAGAACTTGCCGAGCAGGCCGAGGCCGCGATCGCGGGTGAGCAGCCGCTTCTCGAGGATCATCCGGTGCGCTCCGCAACCCGTGGCGGCGCCGGCGGCGGCGCGGGCCGCAGCCGCTGGAAGGCCTCCGTCATCACGTCGCGGGCGAGCGGCGCCGCGGCGCCGGAGCCCGAGGTGCCGTGCTCGACCACCACCGAGACCGCGAATTGCGGGTTGTCGTGCGGCGCATAGGCGACGAACAACGCGTGCGGCCGCCACTCCCTTGGCATCGTCTCCACCCGGAAGCCGCGTTCGCGCTGCTCGCGGGTCACCCGGCGGACCTGGGTGGTGCCGGTCTTGCCCGCCATCTGGGCGCCGATCGCGGCCGGCAGGCGGGCGACACGGGCGGTGCCCCCCTCCTCGTTCACCACCGCCCACATGGCGTCGCGCACCAGGCGCAGGTCGCGGTCGTTGATGCCGAGGGAGGGCCATTCCTCCGGCCGGCCGCCGCGCGCCGCGCGGCCGGCGATCGCCTTGGTCAGATGCGGCTGCACCGCCCGCCCGGTCGCAAGCCGCGCCGCCATGGTCGCGAGCGCCAGCGGCGTCAGCTGGTAGAACCCCTGCCCGATCCCGTGCACCACGGTATCGCCGAGCGCCCAGGGCCGGCCCTGCGATTCCCGCCAGGCGCGGGTCGGCACCAGGCCGCGCCGCACCCCCGGCAACTCGATCTCCAGGTCGACACCCAAGCCGAAGCGCCGCGACATGGCGGCGATGCGATCGATCCCGACCCGCTTGGCCATTTCGTAGAAATAGACGTCGCAGGAGTATTTCAGCGCCTGGCGCATATCGAGCGCGCCGTGGCCATTGCGGTTCCAGCAATGGAAGCGGGCATCGCCGAGATCCATGTGGCCCGGGCAGCTCACCCGCTCGCCCGGCGTCACCACCCGCGCCTCCAGCGCCGCCAGCCCCACCATCATCTTGAAGGTGGAGCCCGGCGCATACAGGCCGTTGGTCGCCTTGTTGATCAGCGGCGTCGCGCGGTTGCGGGTCCATTCCCGCCATTGCGCGGCGGAGACGCCGGTGTTGAACACGGTGGGATCGAAGGAGGGCTGGCTGGCCATCGCCAGCACCTCCCCGTTCCGGGCATCGAGCAGCACGACCGAGGTGCCTTCCTCGATCTTGCCGCGGATCGAGCGCTGCAGCTCGGCATCGACGCTGATCTGCACGTCCTGGCCGGGCACGCCCTCGCGCCGGTCGAGCTCCCGGATGACGCGGCCGACCGCGTTCACCTCGAACTGGACGGAGCCTGCCTGGCCGCGCAGCAGCCGGTCATGGGCGCGTTCGATGCCGGCGCGGCCGACCCGGATGCCCGGAAGCTCCAGCAGCGGATCCTCGCCGATATCGGCCTCCGCCGGCGGTGCCACGTAGCCCACGACATGCGCGAGGTGCTCGGTCTCCGGATAGAGGCGCGTGGTGCCGAGGTCGACGCTGATCCCCGGCAGGTCGGGGGCGTTCACCTCGATCCGGGCCATGTCTTCCCAGGTCAGGAACTCGCGTACGATCACCGGGACGAAACGGCGCCGACGCCGGACTTCCCGCTCCACCCGCGACCGCTCATGCGCTTCGAGGGGCACGATGCGGGAGAAGGTCTCGAGCGTCGCGTTGACATCGGCGCTCTGCTCGGCGACCAGCAGCGCCCGCCAGTTGAGCCGGTTGCCGGCGACCACCCGGCCCTGCCGGTCGAGGATGCGCCCACGCGGCGGCGCCAGCAGCCGGGCGCTGATCCGGTTCTCTTCCGCGAGCGTCGCATAGCGCGCGCCCTGCTCCACCTGCAGCTGATACAGGCGGTGGCCCAGGAAGGCGAAGGCGCCGAGCTGGATGCCGCCCAGGATCATGGCGCGGCGGGTGAAGATGCCGCGCCGCCGCTCCTCCTCCCGCCGGACCGTCCGCTCCCCCCCGAGCGGCCGCACCGGCCGACTATCCTTGATGCTCATACGGATTCCGCCCGCTGCATGGCGTGATGGGCGCGGGTCATCAGGAAGGCCAGCGTCGGATAGAGCCCGGCGGTCAGCAGCGCGAGATGGGCGGCCGGCAGCATCGGCGGCAATTGCAGCGACAGCACCGCGTGCAGCAGCCAGCCGATGGCCGCGGCGCCGGCGGCGAAGGCGCAGAACACCAGCCAGACCGCGAGGAAGCTCCAGCCGGCAAGGCCGCGGCGCCAGCGGAAGGCCAGGCCATGGACGATCAGCAAGGTCAGGATGCCGATGCCGATCGGCGCGAAGGTCAGCAGGTCCTGCAGCAGGCCGAGCGCGAAGACCGCGAGCGGCGACATGCTGGCCGGCCGGAACACCGACCAGAAGAACACCGCCGGCAGCACGACCGCCGGCACCAGCGCCGGCAGGCCAAGGGGTGCCGCGGCCAGGACCAGCAGGATCGCCGTCGTCACCGGCGGCAGCGCCGCGCGCGCCAGGTCGTCGAGCCGGCGCAGGACACCCTGCGCGGGCTCCGGCCGTCCGGGGCGGGGGTGCAACGGCGGGCGTGCCATGCCGTCGCCTCAGCGGCGCGCCGGCCGGGGCTCGGGCCGGGCGACCGATTCCGGCGGCAGGATGCCGCGCAGGCCGAAATCGAACAGCCGGACCATGTCGAGCCGCCCGAGCTGGGCGAACAGCTCGACCTCCGGCGTGCCGGCGGCCGAGATCCGCACCACGCCGACCGGCAGCCCGGCCGGGAAGGCATTGGCTTCCGCGCTGGTGACCACCCGCTCGCCTTCCTGCGGCCGGGCACCTTCCGGCCAATGCGCGACGCGCGGCCGGGCGCCGTTGGTGCCGACCATCATCGCCCTGACACGGGAGCCTTCGAGGGTGATCGGGATGCGGCTGTTGATGTCGGTCGCGAGCAGCACGCGGGCCGAACGGGTGCCGACCTCGGTCACCCGCCCGACCAGGCCGCGCTCGTCGAGTGCGACCTGGCCCTTGCGCACCGGCTGGGCAGTCGTGGTCGCGAGCAGCACGGCGCGGGCATAGGTGCCGCCGCCATCGGCCACCACGCGCGCGGTGTTGAAGCTCGGCGCCGCATCGGGGACGAAGTTGGTCTGCCGGCGGAGCAGCACGTTCTCCGCCTCCAGCGCCAGCGCCGCCGCGTGCCAGCGGCGGAGATGCTCGTTCTCCTCCCGGAGGCGAACATTCTCGGCCCTGATGTTCACGAGGTCGCTGAGGTCGGTCACCGCATCCTCGGCGGCACGCAGCGGCTCGGCCAGCACGCCGTAGAGCGGCGCCAGCGCATCGGCCAGCGCCGTGCGGGCGCGCTCCGCCAGCATGGTGTCCGCCTTGCCGAGCAGCAGCGTGCCGAAGGCGGCCGCCACCATCAGCGGCAGGGTCAGCCGCGCCAGTGCCTGCCGCAGCGGGATGCTGAGACGTATCACGCCAGCCTTGCCCCCAAGCCTCGTCTTCCAACGCCTTGATCATGCATCATGATCATGGTCCGCGTCGTCCCCTCAAGGCATTTCAGTACATGGACGACAAGACGTGACGCAGCCGCTTGATCTCCTCGAGCGCCCGTCCGGTGCCGAGTGCGACGCAGGAGAGCGGCTCCTCCGCCACCACCACCGGCAGGCCGGTGGAATCGCGCAGCACCTGGTCCAGCCGGTGCAGCAGCGCGCCGCCGCCGGTCAGCACGATGCCCTTGTCGACGATATCGGCGGCGAGCTCCGGCGGCGTGTTCTCGAGCGCCACCTTCACCGCCTCCACGATCTGGCTCACCGGCTCATACAGCGCCTCGGCGATCTGCCGCTCGGTGATCTGCACCTCGCGCGGTACGCCGTTCATCAGGTCGCGGCCCTTGACCTCGGTGAAGGTGCCCTCGCCGCCGGTATCCGGCGCGGCGGCGCTGCCGATCTCCATCTTGATGCGCTCGGCGGTCGATTCACCGATCAGCATGTTCGCGCTGCGGCGGATGTAGCTGATGATCGCCTCGTCCATCTTGTCGCCGCCGACCCGGACGCTGCGCGCATAGACGATGCCGCCGAGCGAGATGACGGCGACCTCCGTCGTGCCCCCGCCGATATCGACCACCATGGAGCCGGAGGGCTCGGTCACCGGCAGCCCGGCGCCGATCGCGGCCGCCATCGGCTCCTCGATCAGCAGCACCTTGCGGGCGCCGGCGCTCTCGGCGCTTTCCTGGATGGCGCGGCGCTCGACCGCGGTCGAGCCCGAGGGCACGCAGACGATGATCATCGGGGACGCGAAGGAGCGCCGGTTGTGCACCTTGCGGATGAAATGCTTGATCATCTCCTCCGCCACCTCGAAATCGGCGATCACGCCGTCGCGGAGGGGACGGATGGCGGCGATGTTGCCCGGCGTGCGGCCGAGCATCAGCTTCGCCTCCTCGCCGACCGCCAGCACCTGCTTGCGGCCGCGATTGTCGGAGATGGCGACGACGGACGGCTCATTCAGCACCACGCCCCGACCCTTCACGTAGACCAGCGTATTCGCGGTGCCGAGATCGATGGCCATGTCGGCCGACAAGAAGCCGAACAGGCTGGAGAACATGAACCGAACCTTCCAAGGCGCGGACGCCCCATCCCGCCGCGCGGGGGGCGACCGCTCACGGGGTAGAGTGCGCGGGAAGCGGGCGAGCCTTAGCCGGGCCGGCCCCGCCGCTCAAGCGGGATTCCGGCGCCCGGCGCCCGCCGGCGGCTCCGTTCCTCACGGGGAATTGTGCCTCCCCTGCCGCGCAACCGGTGCGGCCGGGCAGGCGTTACGCTGCCGTCCATTTTTTGAGGAGGAGGACATGCGGAAGATCGCCATCGCCTGCATTGCCATCGCCGGCCTGGGCCTGTCGGGCTGCGGCTACTCCACCGGGGACCGCGCCGTCTCCGGCGGCCTGCTCGGCGCAGGCGCAGGCGCGGCTATCGGTTCGCTGTCCGGCAGCGCCGGCACCGGTGCCCTGATCGGCGGCGCGGCGGGTGCTGCCGGCGGCGCGCTCACCAGCGGCAACGACGTGAACCTCGGCCGGCCGATCTGGCGCTGAGCCGGGCTTGACATCACCCTGCCCGCGCAATCCTGTTGCGCGGGCGGAGCGAATGGCGATGATGGTGCGGGGCGAACGTCCCAGCCAGGAGCCATCGCGTCATGCATCGCCGCCTTCTCGTCACCGGCCTCGGCATCGGGCTGTTCGCGCTCGGCGCCTGCCGGCTGGCGCCAGTCTACATGGTCACCGACGGGAATTTTCAGGGATCGGCACCCCTGACACGGCGCGGCGACCAGATCCGGCGCGCCGCCATCCGCCTCGGCTGGCAGATCCAGGACGTCCGGCCCGGCCTGATGCGGGCGACCTTCAGCGCCCGACGCGACCAGGCGGTGGTCGAGATCGCCTATGGCCGCGACCAGTTCTCGATCCGCCATGCCGAGAGCACCAACCTCGCCTTCGACGGCACCCAGATCAACCGCGCCTACAATGGCTGGGTGCAGGACCTCGAACGCGGGATCGTGGCTGCCTCGGCCACGTGAGCGCGATCAACCCGTGATGTTGAAGCGCTGGACGAGCTCGGCCTCGTAGACGAAACGCCGGTCGATCATCTCCCGGTAGTCGGCCGGGCCAAGGTATTCGGCGTTCAGATCGAGCCGGCGACAGATGTCCCGGCTCACCTCCGACTCGAAGGCCTTCCGGAAGGCGCGTGCGAGGATGTCCACCTGCTCGGCCGGCATCCCCGCCTTGCCGAACAACCCATAGGCGGAGTGGTTGACGATCGGGAAGCCGAGTTCCCGGAGCGTGGGCACCTGGCCGTACCGCTCCACCCGCGCTTCCGTCGCGAGCGCCAAGGCCCGCATCTGCCCATTCTCGACGTAAGGGCCCCAGGCCGTGGACTCGGCGATCGCATCGAGCTGGCCGGAGATGACCGCCAGCGTCGGCTCCACCGCGCCGCGGAAGGGGACATGGATCATCGAGATCCCTTCGCGGGCGGAAATATCCTCCATGAAGATGTGGCAGCCTCCGAAGACGGCCGAGGTTCCGTAGCTCACGCGGCCCGGGTTGCGCCTGGCATGCGCGAGGAAGTCGGCGAGCGTGTGCCAGGGCCGATCGGCGCGCACCGCGATGCCGTAGGTGTAGCTGGCGAAGTTGTTGATGTAGGCGAAGTCCCGCATCGGATCCCAGGGGCGCGGCGTGGTGATCAGGGCGTGCCGGAGGATGGAGAAATGCATCAGCGAGATGGTGTGCCCGTCCGCCTCGCCCATGCCCTTGATCATGGCGGCGCCCAGCGTCCCCCGGGCGCCGGTCCGGTTCTCGACGACGACGGGCTGGCCGAGCTCCTGCGACACCAGGGTCGACAAGGCCCGCACATGAATGTCCGAGGCGCCACCCGGCGGGAACGGCAGGATCAGGCGGATCGGGCGCGACGGGAAGGCCGATGCGCAGACGATCGACGGGGCGAGCAGGCCGCCGAGCGCGGCGGCGGCGAGAAGGGCGCGACGCCCGGTCGGCAGCGCATGACGTTCGACGGGGCATCCACCGATTTCGGGCGACATGACATTTCCCTCCCAACCTGCGCTTTGCGGGCAGGGTGAGGCGGCGCGCACCGGCGAACAACGGAGCGGGCCCGATGCTTCCATATTGTGGGACGGGCCGCACACGCGGCAGGTTCGGCCTGGCAGGTCGGGTATCCGATGCCGAGCCGAGCTTGGGGGAAACATGGAATGGACCCGCACACTGGCCGCATGGCAGGGGCTCAGGCCCTCCGACGCGCGCTCGGTCTGCTCCGCATCATCGGCGACCACCCGGCGCGCCGCCTGTCGCTGTCGGACCTCGTCGAACTGTCCGGGCTGGAACGCACGACCGTCCATCGGCTGCTGACGGCGCTGTCCGAAGAACGCTTCCTGTTCCGGGCGCCCGAGAACCGCTCCTACCATCTGGGCGTCGAGTTGCTGGCACTCGGCCTGCGGTCCCTGGAGGACGCGTCCTACGTGAAGCACCTGCAGCCCGTCGTTCGCCGGGTGGCGCTGGAATGCCGGGAAGCCGCCTTCCTCACCATCCGGGAGGGCGACTATTGCTACTGCGTCCAGCGCGAGGATCCCTCGCCCGACTTCCGCAAGCCGCTCTGGACCCATACCGGACAGCGGCTGCTCCTCTCCGCATCGGGCGCGGGGCTCGCCATGCTCGCGAGCCGCAGCGACGCCGAGGCAGCGGCCTACATGCGGACGCGGCAGGCCGACCTGCGAAGGGCCAAGCTGACCTCCGCGAAGCTGATGCGTGCCATCCGGGCCGCGCGCACCCGCGGCTACTCCATCCTCAGCGAGGTCAATCCCGACGGCAGCTCCGTCGGCGTGGCCTTCCAGATCGGCGCCAGCATCCAGGCGGGGATCAGCGTCGGCGGCTTCGCCGGCCCCCCGGACGATCGGCGCCACGCGCACTGGGCACGGACGATCCGGCGCGAGCTCGCCTTGTCCAGCCCGGAATCAGCGCTCGGCGGATAGAAACCTGCGGGTCGCCGCGGCGATCGCGCCGATCCTCTCCGTGGGCGGCAGATGGGCCAGGTCGGCGCACGGCACTTCGAGCTCGATCGGCACCCCTTCCGGCAGCGCCTTCAGGAACGCCCGGAGCGGCAGCTCGCCTTCGCCGGGGCTGCGGCGCCGGCTGCGCGCCTCATGGCGCAGCGCCTCCGGCGTCGAGGGCGACGCTGCCGGCGCGTCGCAGAGCTGGGCGATGAATATCCGCTCCGGCGGGATCGTCGCGAGATCGGCCGGCGATCCGCCCGAGCGATCGAGGTGCAGGGCATCGACCAGCACGCCGCAATTCGCCTGGCCGGTGGCGAGCGCCACGGCCAGGCCGTCATGGACGGTCCTGATCGCCGAATAGACGATGAACTCGATGGCGACGCCGAGGCCGCGCTGGCCCGCGGCTTCCGCCAGCAGCGACATGGTGTGCAGAAGGCGGCCGCGATCGGCATCGCCGCCCACCGCGACGACGTGCTTCGCGCCGAGCTCGGCGCCGAGGTCGAGGCCGGCCAGCACATCCTCGATCCGGCTGTCCGGACGCAGCCAGACGCCGCCCATTTCGAGGAGGGCGAGGCCGCTCTCCGCGAGGGCGTCGCGGATGTCCCGCACCATGGCGGGGTCGCCGATGACCGGCGGCAGCGGGTCTCCGCCGCCCGGCAGAAGCTTGAGGCTGACGGATCCGAAACCAGCCGCCGCGGCGGCGTGGATCAGGCCGACATGTCCGGCATCGGCCGCCGTCAGCCATCCCAGGGCGATGTCCTTCATGGCGTTCCCATCAGGTCATGAACATGCCGCCATTCACGTCGATCACCGTGCCGGTGATGTACGCCGCCTCCTCCGACGCGAGATAGGCGACCGCGGAGGCGACCTCCTCCGACGTGCCCTTGCGGCCGAGCGGGATGCGCCTGAGCATCGCCTGCTGCACCTCCGCCCCGTACATCGCCTGCAGCGGCGTCTCGATGATCCCGGGGGCGACGCAGTTCACGGTGATCCCGCCATCGGCGACCTCGCCCGCCAGCACCCGGGAGAAGCCGATGAGGCCGGCCTTGGAGGCGGCGTATGGCCCGTTGGTCGATTCAGGGCGGGTGCGGCCGGATTGCGATGCGATGTTGACGATGCGTCCCCAGCCGCCTCGGCGCATGATCGGGAGTGCCGCGCGGCAGAGCAGGAATGGCGCCGTCAGGTTGACGGCCATGGTCCGCGCCCAATCCCCGGCCGAGGTCTCCTCCAGCGGCACCTTCGCGCCGTTGCGCTTGATCGAGATGCCGGCGTTGTTGACGAGGATGTCCAGGCGCCGGTGGCGCCCGTCGACCTCGGCCAGCAGGCCGGCGACCGCGACCTCGTCGGCAATGTCCACGCGGATCGCCTCGGCCTTGCCGCCCCGCTCCACGATCGCCGCCGCGACGGCCTGCACCTCGTCGAGCAGGTCGACCAGGATGACCTCCACGCCCTCTTCGGCCAGGCGCCGGGTGATGCCGAGGCCGATGCCGCGGGCCGCGCCCGTCACCAGGGCCAGTCGTCCGGCGAGCCCCTTCATGCCGATGCTCCCGGCAGCAGCAGCACCTTCGACGCTTCCCGCCTGTGACCGATCTCGAAGGCCTCCGCGGCGCGGTTCAGCGGAAGCGTGTGGGTGACCATGTGCCGGTAGAGGTCCGGCTGCTCCGCCAGCGCAGTCACGACATCGACCCAGACCGCGTGAGACCCGCGCGACGAGCCCCGGATCTGGAGCTGGCGCCGGGCGACCAGCGTGAGGTCGGTGCGCGGCGGCGATGCGTGGATGCCGACGGCGACCATGACGCCCTTGATCCGCAGCGATTTCAGGCCGGTCCGAACCGCCCCCTCGGCGCCTGCGGCTTCGATGACGATGTCGAAGCCCTCGCCGGCAAGCTGGGCGAGTTCGGCCTCGCCCTCCGGCGTCCCGAGATCGACCAGCTGCCCGAAGCCCATCGCCCGGAGGACGCCGAAGCGCGGCGCATCGTTCACGCCGGCGACGACCACCTGGGCGGCTCCGGCCCGCCGTGCCAGCAGCGCCGCGCCCTGGCCGATCGTGCCGGGCCCGAGCACCAGCACCCGGTCGCCCTCCCGGACGCCGCCCGCAACCACCGCGGCGCCGGAGACGGCCAGCGGCTCGGCGAGCGCGCCCAGCACCGGATCCAGCGCCTCCGGCAGACGCAGCAGCTGGGATTGCGGACAGCGGACATAGGGCGCGAACCCACCATCCGCATGCAGCCCGAGGGCCGATCGCCGGGCGCACGCATCCGCCCGATCAGCGAGGCAGGCCGGACAGGCACCGCAGGGGCTGGACGGCTTCACCGCGACGGGATCGCCGATCCGCCATGCGCCGACACCCGGCCCGACGGCGCTGACGCGGCCCGAAAATTCGTGGCCCAGGGTCACCGGCAGATGCGGCGCCAGGAATGCATAGGCCGAGGTCCATTCGTCGATATGCAGATCGCTGCCGCAGACGCCCGCGGCGGCGACCTCGACCAGGACCTCGCCCTCGCCGGGTGCCTGCGGCAGCGGGACGCGGCTGAGCGCGACGCCCGGGCATGCGCCGGGCTTGCGCAGGGCGAGCATGGTCCGTTCGTTGTTCATGATTGCTGCCTCCCGCCTTTGGGTCGAGCGTCCAATTCAGACCTCCGGGCCATTCGGCCCTCCGGTCATCGGACGCTCAGAACGGATCGTCCCAGACGCTCACCCGCTTATCGATGAGGATATCGACGACGTAGGGCACCGGGGACGCCTTCGCGCGGCCGATGGCGGCCGGCAGCTCGGCGGCAGAGGACACGCGCTCCCCATCCGCGCCGAAGGCGCGCGCGGCGTCGGCGAACCGGATGTCGCCGTAATCGACGCCGATATGCCGCTGCCCGTACTGCTTGAGCTGCAATTGCCGGATATTGCCGAGCGCGCAGTCGTTGAACACGATGACGACGACAGGGGATCGCTCCCGGACGGCGGTCTCCAGCTCGCACAGCGACATGCCGAGCGCACCGTCGCCGACGACCGCGACCGCATGGGCGTCGGGCCGCGTGACCTTGACGCCGATGGCCGCGGGGAGCGCGAAGCCCATCGCGCCGAAGCCCACCGGCTTCATGTAGTGGCGTGGCTTCCGAACCGAGACCGCCTGCGCCCAGATGCCGCAATTGCCGGCGTCGTAGCAGATGACGTCGTCGGGACCGAACTGCTCCTCGATCTGGCGCATCACCCAGAGCGGATGGACGGGCGTGCCCTCGCCCAGGATCGGATCGTGGATCTGCTTCCGCCAGGCCGCGAAGCGCCCCTGCATGGTCTCGACCCAAGGGGCCCGGGCAGCGGCGCCGCTCCCCGGCCTCAGCGCCGCCGCGATGCGTTGCAGCGCATCGGCCGCATCGCCGAGCACCGGCACGGCGACCGGGTAGCGCCGGCCGATCATCATCGGGTCGCAGTCGATCTGCACGGTATCCGGCAGCGTCAGCGATGACCGCGTCGTCGAGATCGAGTTCAGGCTGTTGCCGACGGCGATGACCAGATCGGCCTCCGCCAGGGCCGCGTTCCCGGGACGGCCGCCCCAACGGCTCCGCGGCCCGATCCAGAGAGGATGGTTGCCGGGGAAGGCGCCGATGCCGTTGTAGGTGGAACAGACCGGGATCTGCGCCGCCTCGGCGAGCGCCAGGAGCGCGTCCGTGGCATTGGCGATGATCGCGCCGCGGCCGGCCCAGAGGACCGGGCGCTCCGCCCTGCGGATGCGCTCGGCGGCCGCAGCGATGGAGGCCTCGGCGGCGATGGGTGCATGCCGCGCGCGGCTGCTCGACCCGTTCAGGGGCACGAAGGCGAGCTCGCCGCGTTCGACGGCTTCGCGGGCGAAGTCGAGATGGGCCGGCCCGGGATTGCCGGTGGTCGCAGCGCGGAAGGCTTCGCGGGTCGCCACCCCCACCATCTCGGGATCGCCGACGAAGCGGGAGCTCTTCACGAATTGCCGCATGACCGCGACATGGTCGGCATCCTGCGGTTCGTCGTAGCCGATATCGCGTCGGTAGTTGTTCACCGTCACGACGATCATGGGCACCGAATCGCGATGGGCGTTGCCGACCGCGGTCGGCAGGTTCGTGGCACCCGGCCCGGTCGTCGCGATGACGACCGCAGGCTTCCCGCTCACCCGGGCATGGGCATCCGCCATGCTCGCCGCGGCAGCCTCGTGCCGGGCGGTGACGTGCCGGATGCCCGGCTGGTCGTACAAGGCATCGAGGATCGACAGCGTCTGGCCGCCGGAGACGCTGAAGACGTATTCGACGCCTTCCTCCCGCAGGCATTCGACGAAGAGCTGGGCGCCAAGAAGGGTCATGAGGTTCGCTTTCCGACTGATCAGGCTGCCGGAGCGAGCCGCAGGTTGCGCGACGCCGCGACGGAGGCCGGCGTGGCGGCCGGCCGGAGAAGCGGCAGCAGCTTCTCCCGGCATTCCTGGTAGGTGATGACCTCATCGGGCGGACACGCCCTGATCGTCCTGTCGGATCCCTTGTAGACACGCTCTTCGACCACCCGCGCGCGTTCGTCGAAGGGCCAGAACATCGCCTGGGTCAGGCGCACGACGTGGATCGCCTCCGGATCGTCGATGTCGTCGCCGAGCCGGCGCAGCACCTGGCCGGGCCAGAAGCGCTCGACCACATATTCGGTGAACAGCCCCTGATCGGAGACGGCGACATGCTCGTCGAGGTGGTACATCACGGTCGTGCCGGATGTGATGAACCCCTTGTACTCCTCGACCACCGCTTCCATCCCGTCGAGGATGCGGAGCCCTTCGGGCATGTGGAACCGGTAGACGGGATGCGGGACCATCAGCTCGGGCGCCACGATCCCCTCCCACATCGCGCAGACCTCGAGGATGGCGTGACGCCGATAGTTTTCGAGGATCGCGATGTGGCGCGGGTTGTCGAGGGTCGCGATCAGGCGATCCACCTCCGGCATGCGCTTGGTGATGTCGAACTTCATCGCTTGCTCCGTCGCTTGTGAATGAGTGAGGGCCGCGCTTCAGCGTCGGCGCAGGTTCAGGCGCTCCATCACCGGGATCCACCTGGCCCGCTCGGCCGCGATGTAGCCGGCGAAATCGTCCGGGCTGAGCGCCAGCACCTCGAGGTCGGCCGACAGCCTGGCGCGCACCGCGGGGGCGGCGATCGCTTCGGCCAGGGCGGCGTGTAGCTGGTTGAGGATCGGCGCCGGCGTTCCCCTCGGTGCCGCGATGCCCTGCCAGAAATAGGCGGTCGCGTTCGGGAAGCCGGCCTCGGCGAAGGTCTGGATGTCGGGCAGCAGATCGATCCGCCGCTCGGACGCGATGCCGATGATCTTCAGGTTCCTGCTGCGATGCGCCTGCAGGAAGGTGTCGACGATGTCGCCCGCCGCGGGCAGCGAATTCTGCTGGAGCGCGAGGACGAGGTCGGGGCCGCCCCGATAGCCTGCCGGCTCGATCGCGATCCCGGCCTCCGTGCCGAGCACCGATGCCATCAGGTAAGCGGTGCCGCCGACGCTGGTCGCACCGATGATCGCCGGCTGGCCGCTGCGCCGGATATGGGCGACGTAGTCCGTGATGCTGTTGGCCGGCACCTGGTTGGAGACGGCGAGCACCATCGGCCCCCGATAGAACATGATGACGGGGGCGAAATCCGACACCGCGTAGGGCGCGTCCGGAAAGATGTAGGTGGTGCTGACGAAGGTGTTCCCGGCGTACCAGCCGAGCGTATGGCCATCCGGGGCGGCGCGCGCGACGGCGACCGCCGCCGGTATCGTGTTCCCGCCGGTCCGGTTCTCGATGACGATCGGCACGCCGAGCTTTCGCCGCAGCTCTTCCGCGACGGCGCGCGCCACGACGTCGCTGAGGCCGCCGGGCGAGAACGGCAGGACGATGGTGATGGGCCGCGACGGAAAGACCGATGCCCGCGCCAGGGACGGCATCCCGAGCAAGGCCATGCCGGCCGCCCGCAGGAGTGGGCGACGATGCCGTGATCCCATTTCGATTCCTCCCCAACGGACCGCATCCGACGAGATCAGGTGCCTGATTGCCGGCACGCTGATCGTCGGACGGTCATCGGGGAACCGCTGGATGCGGCCACGTCCACAATGTGGGAATCGTGCGCCGAAGCGCGATCAGCGCGCCCGGTTGGAAACCACCCGGCAGGCCTGGACGGCGCCGCGGGCCGGCGCCCAGACGGTGGTCGCGGCATTGGCGCCGACCGTCAGGTCGCCGCGCGCGAGCGACGGCGCGCCCGGGCATTCGGCGCGGAAGGCCATGGCCGTCGCGCAGCTGTTGCGGAAGGCGAAGCCGGTCAGCCCATCCTGGCTGCGGACGCCGGCGAAGCTGACGCCGCAGCGGCCGGGCGGCGCCGGTGCGATGGCCGCGGCGCCGGCCTGGGCACCGGCCGATGCCGGCGTCACGGCGGGCAGCGATGCCAGCCGGCGCTGCGCCTCCTCGGCCGCCGGCGTGCCCACACCCGCCTGCTGCGCCTGGCCATAGGCGCGGCGCGCCGCATCCATGGCACCACGCTCCCGCTGCGCATCGCCGAGCAGCAGCCAGAACGGCGCCAGCGGCCCATCCCGTGGTGCGAGCCGGGTCGCGACCTCCATCACCCTTGCCGCCTCCGGCAGGCTCCGCGCCTCGATGAGCGCCGGCACCTGCGCGGCGAGGCCTTGCGCCAGCACCGCCTGGCCCGGCGCCGACCCGTCGCGCAGCCGTTGCAGCACGGGCTCGGTCGCCTCGCCATCGACGGGAAGTCCGGTCGCCGACTGGAAGGCGCGGACCGCGGCCGCGGTCCGTGGCCCCGCCGCGCCGTCGGCCGGGCCGGGATCGAGCCCGAGCCGGGCGAGCTCCCGCTGCACCGCGATCACGCCGTCCCGCCCGAGCGGTGCCGGCGGCACGGCCGGCAGGGACCGCGGCGGCGGCGGCGGCGCCGCGAGCGCCGCCAGCCGGGCGCGGGCGATCGGCGCGAAGATGCCGGTCGGCCAGCGCGCCAGATAGGCTTCGAGTTCCGCCGGCTGGCCCTGCACCTGGATCGACTGCCAGAACAGCATCTCCGTCGCATCGGCGCCGCCGACCGGCGGCGGCAGCGCGACGGAGGCGGGCGGCGGCGGCTCGGGCCGCGGCGCCTGCGGGATCAGGTAGAGCTCCCCGGTCGCCTGGTCGTAGATCGCCGGGTTCTGCGCGTGGCGCACCAGCGCCGCATCGGAGCGCACCCGGTCGCGCACCTGCTTGACCGCGGCATCCAGGCTGAGCCCGGGCTCGGCCAGCGCCGGCAGCAGATGCCGGGTGAAGACGCTGTTCGGCGAGGCGTCGGTGTCGCTGAGGCGATCCAGCGCCGCTTCGCCGATGCCGGCCGAATAGACCACATAGGTGCCGCGCGGCGCATCGGCGCGGCCGAGGCCGCGGGTGCGGCCGACGCTGCGCCCGGCCTGGCGCGGCAGGGGGTTGTCGCGACAGGCATCGATGATCAGCGCCGAATAGCGCACCCCCGCATCCGCCATGGTCTGCGCCAGGTCGGTCAGCAGCAGCCCTTCCCGCAGGATGATCGCTTCCGAGAGCGTCGAGGGGATGTCGGCCGGCAGCAGCACGTTGGTGCCGCGGATCTCGACGCCGTGGCCGGCGAAGAAGAACATGCCGACCTCGGCACCGCGCAGCCGGTCCTCGAATTCCGAGAGTGCCACCGACAGGGCGCGGCGATCCGGGTCGGTGCGCAGGATGACGTCGAAGCCGGCGGTGGTGAGCTGGGCGGCGACCGCGGTCGCGTCGTTGCGGGCGCGGCTGAGCGGCTGCACCTGCTGGTAGGCGTCGATGCCGATGACCAGCGCGACGCGCCGCGCCTCGGCCGGCGCCAGCCCGGCCAGGAGCAGCATCAGGATCCCGAGAAAGGCGCGCGCCACCGTCATCCCTCCGCCGTCGGCCCCGAACATTCCGGCAGCGTGCCGTCCTGGTCAAGCGCCGGATGATTCCGGCTGGTCAGCGCAGTCGCTTGCTTCGATATTGGCATCGCAACGAAGCGGGAGCCCTGCGATGCGGCCTTCCAGAATCCTCCTCGCGGCCCTCCTGCTGGCGCCGGGCCTGGCGCTCGCGCAGCCGGCGCCGGCACCCGGCCGCTACCAGGTGACGGCGACGGCGGGCTCGCCGCCGATCATGATCGACACCGTGACCGGGCAGAGCTGGGTGCTGGTGCAGACGCCGGGCCCGCCGGTGCAGTGGGCCCCGCTCCGGTTCTGGAATCCCGGCAACACCCTGACCCCGCTGCCGCCCGGACCGGGCGTGGTCGGCAACCGCCCCAGCCCGGGCTGAGGCTCAGGCCGTCATGGCTGCCGGCGCGGTGCGCTCGCGCTTGACCAGCAGCTTGTTGAGCGCGTGGACATAGGCGCGGGCCGAGGCGACCACCGTGCAGGTATCGGCGCCCTGGCCGTCCACCAGCTTGCCGTTCTCCTCGAAGCGCACGGTGACGCGGGCCTGGGCGTCGGTGCCGCCGGTCACTGCCTGCACCGCATAGAGCTTGAGCGCCACGTCGTGCGGATAGGCCTGGCGGAGCGCGTTGAAGGTGGCATCCACCGCGCCGTCGCCGGTGGCGACCCCGGTCAGCGCCTCGCCATCGACCTCGACCACCAGCGTCGCCGTCGGCTTCATGCCCATCCCCGTCGCGACCGTCATGCCGGTCAGGCGGATGCGATCATGGCCGCGCACCACCTCGTCGTCGACGAGGGCCGCGACATCCTCGTCGTAGACGACCTTCTTGCGGTCGGCCAGGTCCTTGAAGCGGCGGAAGGCGTCGTTGAGCTGGTTGTCGCCGACCTCGCCATAGCCCAGCGCCTTCAGCTTGTCGCGGAAGGCGGCGCGGCCGGAATGCTTGCCGAGCACCAGGCTGTTCTTGGTCCAGCCGACGCTCTCGGGCGTCATGATCTCGTAGGTGGCGGCGTCCTTCAGGATGCCGTCCTGATGGATACCGCTTTCATGGGCGAAGGCGTTGCGGCCGACGATCGCCTTGTTCGGCTGCACGTCGAAGCCGGTGATGGTCGCGAGCAGCCTGCTGGTGCGCAGGATGCGCGGCGTATCGATCCCATGCGCGTAAGGCAGCACGTCGTGGCGGGTACGGAGCGCCATCGCCACCTCCTCGATGCTGGCGTTGCCGGCGCGCTCGCCGATGCCGTTGATCGTCGCCTCGATCTGGCGGGCGCCGCCCTCGATCGCCGCCAGCGTGTTCGCGACCGCCATGCCGAGGTCGTTGTGGTTGTGCGCCGACAGCACGACGCCATCGGCGCCCGGCACCCGTTCCAGCAGCATGCGGAAGATGCCGCGGATGTCGTCCGGCATCGAATAGCCGACGGTGTCGGGGATGTTGATGGTGGTCGCCCCCGCCTTGATCGCCGCTTCCACGCAGCGGCAGAGGAAGTCGGGGTCGCTGCGGCTGCCGTCCTCGGCGCTCCATTCGACGTCGTCGGAATGCTGGCGGCCGAGTGTCACGCTGCTCGTGGTCAGGTCCAGCACCTCGTCGCGCGAGAGGCGCAGCTTCACCCGCATGTGCAGGTCCGATGTCGCGAGCACGATGTGGATGCGCTTCCGCGCCGCCGGCTTCAGCGCCTCGGCCGAGCGCAGGATGTCGGCCGGGTTGGCGCGGCCGAGGCTCGCCACCACCGGGCCGTCCTTGGCAAAGAGCTTCGCGATCGCCTGCACGCTCTCGAAATCGCCGGGGCTCGCGATCGCGAAGCCCGCCTCCATCACGTCGACGCCGAGCTCGTGCAGCGCCTCCGCCATGCGGAGCTTCTCCTCGAGGTTCATGGAGAAGCCGGGCGATTGCTCGCCGTCACGGAGCGTCGTGTCGAAGAAGATGATTCGCTTCGGGTCCAGCGTGCCGAAGCTCGGGTGAGAGATGGCCATCGGGGCGTTCCTTGCGCGGGCTGACGTTCTGGCGCGCCCGGCCGGGCGCGCATGGCGGGTCGTCCTTCCCCCTGAGCGAAGCCGGCCGCTAGCGACCGGGCGTCACGCCCAGGGGCCGATAAGTCGAAGGAGGAGCGCCGGACGCGCGGCATCGCGGGCGGGAAGCCCGGCGGTCAGCCCAATATGGCGGGCGCGCTGCGTCATGCCCGGAAAGCCTAGCCGGGCCCTGGGTCCCCGGCAAGCGGGCTCTCCCAGCCGATCGCACGGCGCAGGAAGGCGGCGCCGAGGGCGGAGAAGGTCGCGACCTCGGCATTGTCCTTGCCATAGCCATGGCCGCCGGCGGCCGGTTCGTAGAACCAGGCCGCGTGGCCGAGCTCCTGGAGCTTGGCCGCCATCTTGCGGGCATGCCCCGGATGCACCCGGTCGTCGCGGCGCGCGGTCGCGATCAGGATGGGCGGGTAGCGCCGGCCGGGCTCCGCCAGGTGGTAGGCCGAGATGTGCCGGAGGAAGTCCCAATCCGCCGGCAGGTCCGGGTCGCCATATTCGGCGATCCAGCTCGCACCGGCCAGCAGCTTCGCGTAGCGGCGCATGTCGAGCAGCGGGATGGTGCAGAAGAGCGCGCCGAACCGGTCCGGGAAGCGGGTCAGCATGTTGCCGATCAGGAGGCCGCCATTGGAGCCGCCCTCGGCGGCGATCCGCCCGGGCCGGGTCACGCCGCGGCGGACCAGGTCGGCGGCGACGGCTGCGAAATCCTCATGCGCCAGCGTCTTGCGTTCGCGGAGCCCGGCCTCGTGCCAGCGCGTCCCGAACTCGCCGCCGCCGCGGATCGAGGCGATGACGCTCGTGCCGCCCTTCTCCAGCCAGAGCTTGCCGGTGCGGGTCGCGTAATAAGGCAGCGTCGGGATCCGGAAGCCGCCATAGCCGGTGAGATGCACCGGCGCCTCCCCGGTTTCCTCTGGCGGTCCGACCACGACATAGGGGATGCGCTCCCCGTCGGCGGAGACCGCCTCGTGCCGGGTGACGACCAGGCCGGCGGCATCGAAGAGCGCCGGCGAGCGCTTGAGCAGGATCGGCGCACCGGGCGCGACCGAGGCCTGCAGCAACGTGGGCGGCGTCACCGGATCCTGGGCGACGACCAGCAGCGTGCCGTCCTGCTCCTCCCGCACCATGTCGAGCGGCCAGGCGCTGACGACGCCGATCGCCGGCAGGCCCTCCAGCGCGCTCTCCGCCCAGCCTCCCTCGCCCGGGGTCCGGACGCGGTAGACCGGCGCGAGGTCGTCCAGGATCGACAGCACCAGCCGGCCATCGCACCAGAACAAGCCATCGAGCGCGCGGCGCCCGCCCGGCTCGAACAACACGGAAAAATCGGTGCGGCCGGCGAGGACGGCGTCGAAGCCGAGGCCGAGCACGGTATCCGGCGCATGGGTCGCGCCGCCGATGGTCCAGGGCGTGCGCGGCCGGATCGCCATCCAGCCATCCTCCCAGGCGAACCAGGCGTCCTTCGGCAGGTCGATGCGCCGCTTCGGGCCGCTGCGGTCCCCGAGATGGACGGTGGCCTCGTAGAAGCTTTCCTGCTCGACGAAGACGATGCGCTCCGGCGTCGCATCCCGATCGAGATCGGCCCAGGCGGCCATGCTGGCTTCGGCCGCTTCGAAGATCACCGGCGCCAACGCCGGGTCGGTGCCGCGGGCCCAGAGCCGGACGGTGCGGGCATAGCCGGACCGCGTCGTCATGCCGGAACCGAAGGCGCTCGAGAGCAGCAGCGTGTCGCGATCGAGCCAGTCGATGCCGCCCTTGGCCTCCGGCAGGCGGAAGCCGTCTTCCGGAAAGCGTCGGCTGGGGATATCGAATTCCCGCAGCACCACGGCATCGCCGCCGCCGCGCGACAGCCGCAGCATCGCGCGCTCATGCGCGGGCGGCAGCGTCGCCGCCCCCTGCCAGACCCAATCCCCGCCCTCCGCCGCGGCGAGCGCGTCGATGTCGAGCAGGATCTCCCAATCGGGCTTCGGGCTGCGATAGCTCTCGAGCGTGGTGCGCCGCCAGAGGCCGCGCGGATGCTCGGCGTCCTGCCAGAAATTGTACAGAAGCCCGCCGCGGCGGGCGATCATGGGGATGCGCCCCGGCTCGTCGAGCGCCGCCTTCAGCGCATCCCGGTCCGCCGCGAAACGGCCATCGCCGAAGCGGTCGAGCGTCCGCTGGCTTTCCGCCGCCGCCCAGGCAGTCGCCGCCTCCCCGTCGATCTCCTCGAGCCAGAGCCGTGGGTCGTCATCAGGCGCGGCGAGGTCAGGGAGATGTGCCGTATCGGGCATTCAGCTACGCCCGCGCCGGCCGCGCCCCCGCCTCGCCCATCGCGGCCAGGGCGGCGGCCACGATCTGCGGCGCGTTCAGGCCGGCCTCGTCATATTGGCGGGCCGGGCTGTCATGGTCGATGTTGCGGTCGGGCAGGCACATCGGGCGGAACTTCAGGCCGGTATCCAGCAGCCCGGCCCAGGCGAGGTGCTGCATGACCAGCGAGCCGAAGCCGCCGGCGGCGCCCTCCTCGATGGTGATCAGCATCGCATGCTCCCGCGCCAGCCGGTCGATCAGCAAGGTGTCGAGCGGCTTGGCGAAGCGGGCATCGGCGACGGTGCAGGACAGGCCGCGGGCGGTCAGCTCCTCGGCCGCCTTCAGGCATTCCGCCAGCCGCGTGCCGTAGGAGAGGATCGCGACGCTGCTGCCTTCGCGCAGCACCCGGCCGCGCCCGATCGGCAGCACCGTGCCGCGCTCCGGCAGTGCGAGGCCGAGCCCTTCTCCCCGCGGATAGCGGAAGGCGCAGGGCCGGTCGTCGAGGGCGGCGGCCGTCGCCACCATGTGCATCAGCTCGACTTCGTCGGCGGCCGCCATCAGCACCATGTTCGGCAGGCAGCCGAGATAGGCGATGTCGAAGGCGCCGGCATGGGTCGCGCCGTCGGCACCGACCAGGCCGGCGCGGTCCATCGCGAAGCGCACCGGCAGGTTCTGCAAGGCGACGTCGTGCACCACCTGGTCGTAGGCGCGCTGGAGGAAGGTGGAATAGATCGTGCAAAAGGGCTTCATGCCTTCGGTCGCCATGCCGGCCGCGAAGGTCACCGCATGCTGCTCGGCGATGCCGACGTCGAAGGTCCGCTTCGGGAAGGCCTTGCCGAAGGCGTCGAGCCCGGTGCCGGAGGGCATCGCCGCGGTCACCGCGACGATCCGCTCATCCGCCGTCGCTTCCGCGATCAGCGCCTTGGCGAAGACCTTGGTGTAGGCGGGCGGGCCGGGCGGCGCCTTGGCCTGTTCCCCGGTCACCACGTTGAACTTGACGACGCCGTGATACTTGTCGGCGCTCTGCTCGGCGGGCGCATAGCCCTTGCCCTTCTGGGTCACGACATGCAGCAGGATCGGACCCTTCTGGTCGCTGTCGCGCAGGTTGCGCAGCACCGGCATCAGATGATCCATGTCGTGGCCGTCGATCGGGCCGACATAGTAGAAGCCCAATTCCTCGAACAAGGTGCCGCCGGTCAGCAGCCCGCGCGCGAATTCGTCGGCGCGCCGCGCGGCGCGCTCCAGCGGGCGGGGGAAGCGGCGGGCAAGCTTCGCCATCAGCTCCCGGACCCCGAGGAAGGGGCGGGAGGAGATCAGGCGCGAGAGATAGGCGCTCATGGCGCCCACCGGCGGCGCGATCGACATGTCGTTGTCGTTCAGCACCACGATCAGGTTGGCGCGGCTGCCGCCGGCATTGTTCATCGCCTCATAGGCCATGCCGGCGCTCATCGCGCCGTCGCCGATCACCGCGATGACGTTGCGGTCCTCGCCCTTCAGGTCGCGGGCGATCGCCATGCCGAGACCGGCCGAGATCGAGGTCGAGGAATGCGCGGCGCCGAAGGGGTCGTATTCGCTCTCGCTCCGCCGGGTGAAGCCCGAAAGCCCGCCTGCCTGGCGCAGCGTGCGGATGCGGTCGCGCCGGCCGGTCAGGATCTTGTGCGGATAGGCCTGGTGGCCGACATCCCAGATCAGCCGGTCCTGCGGCGTCTCGAACACCGCATGCACGGCGACCGTCAGCTCGACGACGCCGAGCGAGGCGCCGAGATGCCCGCCGGTGACCGAGACCGCGTCGATCGTCTCGGCGCGGAGCTCGGCCGCGACCTGCTTCAACTGGTCGGCCGAGAGGTTGCGGAGGTCGGCCGGCTCGCGGATGCGGTCGAGGAGCGGTGTCGGTGAGCGGGTCATCAGGTCCTCCGCGCGATCGCGTAAGCCGCGAGCGCCCTCAGGAGATCGGCGCGTTCGCCGAAGCTGTCCAGGTGGTCGATCGCCTGCTGCGCCAGGCGCTCGGCCTGCAGCCGGGCGCGGTCGATGCCGAGCAGCCCGACCAGCGTCGCCTTGCCGGCCGCCGCGTCCTTGCCGGTGGCCTTCCCCGCTTCCGCGGCGCTGGCGGTCGCGTCGATCAGGTCGTCGGCGATCTGGAAGGCGGCGCCGAGGTCATGGCCATAAGCGGAGAGCGCGTGCCGGAGGCTCGCCGGCGCCTTGCCGAGGATGGCGCCGGCTTCCGCCGCGAACTCGATCAGCTTGCCGGTCTTGAGGAGTTGAAGCCGCCCGATCGCCGCTTCCTCGAGCGGCGTTTCGGCCTCGGCCGCCATCATGTCCAGCATCTGGCCGCCGCACATGCCGCGCGGACCGGCAGCGCGGGCGAGGCCGTGGCAGAGCTCGGCGCGCACCGCCGGGTCGGCATGCGTCTCCTCGTGCGACAGCACGTAGAAGGCATTGGCCTGCAGGGCATCGCCGGCGAGGATCGCGGTCGCCTCGTCGAAGGCGAGATGCAAGGTCGGCTTGCCGCGCCGCAGCGCGTCGTCGTCCATCGCCGGCAGGTCGTCATGCACCAGCGAATAGGCATGCAGCATCTCGATCGCGGCGGCGGCGCGGAGGGCCGCGCTGCGCCCGACGCCGAACTGCTTCGCGCCTTCCAGCACCAGGAAGCCGCGCAGCCGCTTGCCGCCGCCGATCGCGGCATAGCGCATCGCCTCGAACAGCGGCGCCTCGTCGCCTTCCGGCTGCGGGATCACCCGGTCGAGCGCCGCGTCGATCTCGGCGGCGGCTTCGGCCAGCGCGGATGCGAGCGCGGTCACTCCACGTCCCGGAGCGTGGCGCCGCCCGGCCCTTCGACGATCGCCTGCACCTTCTGCTCGGCCTCGGCGAGCTTCGCTTCGCAATGCCGGCGGAGCGCCGCCCCCCGCTCATAGGCGCGGACCGATTCCTCCAGCTTGCCCTGGCCGCCTTCCAGCGTCTTCACGATGCCTTCGAGCTCGGCCAGCGCCTCCTCGAAGGAGAGGCCGGCGACGGGCGGCAGCGGAGCATCGGGCATGCGGGTCGGAATCCCAGCTTTTGGAACGAGGTGGTTCGCCGGACCATACAGGGGCGCAAAGCAGGGTCCAGCCCGATCACGGCCGGAGCGCCCGCACATGCGCGGCAACCGAGGCGCCGAGTGCGCGGAGGTCGTAGCCGCCCTCCAGCAGGCTCACCACCCGGCCTTCGGCACATCGTTCCGCGACCGCACATAGCTCCGTGGTCAACCAGGCGAAATCGGGCTCCCGCAGCCGGAGCTGGGCCAAGGGATCGGCGGCATGGGCATCGAAGCCGGCCGAAATGATCAGCAGCCCCGGCGCGAAGGCTTCGACCGCCGGCAGCAGCCGTCGCTCCCAGAGCGCCCGGAAGGCGGCGCCGTCGGCGCCGGGCGGCAGGGTGCCGTTCACGATGTTGCCGACGCCGACATCGGTCTCGGCGCCGGTGCCGGGATAGAGCGGCCATTGGTGGGAGGAGGCGTAGAACAGGCTCGGCTCGGTGGCGAAGCAGGCTTCGGTGCCGTTGCCGTGATGGACGTCGAAATCGACCACCGCGACCCGCGCCACGCCATGCGCGGCCTGGGCGTGGCGGGCTGCGATGGCCGCGGTCGCGAACAGGCAGAAACCCATCGGCCGCGACGGCTCGCAGTGATGCCCGGGCGGGCGGGTGGCGCAGAAGGCGCGCCGGACCTCGCCGGTCATGACCGCATCGACGGCCGCGATGGCCGCACCCGCGGCGCGGAGCGCGGCCTCGGCGCTGCCGGCCGACATCAGCGTATCGCCGTCGAGTGCCACCCGCTCCCCCGGCGCCGGGCGGATACCGAGGATCGCCTCCACGTAAGCGGGCGGATGGACCAGCGCCAATTGCTCCGGCGTCGCGCGCGGCGCCTCGCCCCGGATCAGGTCGCCAAACTCTTCGGCGTCGAGGGCCGTCAGCACGGCGCGCAGCCGATCCGGGCATTCCGGGTGGTGCGGGCCGGGGTCGTGGTCGAGGCAGGCGCGGTGGGTGAGCAGCAGGAGGCTCATGCGGCCGGCTCCTCCCGCTTCTTGAGCACGAAGCGGAACAGGCCCTGATCCTCGCTGAAGGCGACCAGGCCATGACCGGTCTCCCGGCAGAAGGCCCGGAAATCGGCGACGCTCGCGGGGTCGGTCGCGAGCACGGTCAGCTTGTCGCCGGCGGCAAGCTGCCGGAGCGCCTTGTTGGCCTTGAGCACCGGCAGCGGGCAGCGCAGGCCTTTCACATCCAGGAGCGTTTCCGACATTGTCCCACTGCACCATCCGGGGCCGACAAGGGCAAGCGTAACCCGGCCTTGCAATCACCATAAGGATCGGGGAACAGGACGCCATGGATATCAGGCTCGGCGTCGATCTCGGCGGTACCAAGACGGAGGTCGTGGCCCTCGGTCCGGACGGGCAGCCGCTGCTGCGGGAGCGAAGCCCGACCCCTGGCGGCTACCGCGCGACAGTCGAGACCATCGCGGACCTGGTCGAGGCCGCGGAGGCGAAGCTCGGCGGCCGCGGCAGCCTCGGAATCGGCATCCCCGGCAGCCTCAGCCCGAAGACCGGCCTGGTCCGCGGCGCCAATTCCCAGGAGCTCAACGGGCAGCCGCTGCGGGAGGATCTGGAGGCGCGGCTCGCCCGTCCGGTCCGGATCTCGAACGACGCCAATTGCCTGGCCATGAGCGAAGCCGCCGACGGTGCCGGCGCCGGCTTCGAGACGGTCTTCGCGGTGATCATCGGCACCGGCGTCGGCGGCGGCCTGGTCTCCCGCGGGCGGATCCTCGAAGGCCGCAACCGGGTCGCCGGCGAATGGGGCCACACGCCGCTGCCCTGGATGCGGCCCGAGGAATTTCCGGGGCCGAACTGCTGGTGCGGCCGCCCTGCCTGCATGGAGACCTTCCTGTCCGGACCGGCACTCGCCGCGGATGCCGATGGGCCGGGCGCCCGCGACGCCTCCCGCCTGCCGGCCCGCGCCGCGTCCGGCGATGCGGTGGCGCAGGCGGCGCTCGACCGCCATGCCGACCGGCTGGCGCGCGCGCTGGCGATGGTCGTCAACATCCTCGACCCCGACGTCATCGTGCTCGCCGGCGGGCTCTCCAACATGGCGCATCTCTATGAGGCGATGCCGCGCCTGATGCCGCGCCACGTCTTCAGCGACCATGCCGAGACGCCGGTGCTGCGCGCCAGGCACGGCGATTCGAGCGGCGTCTTCGGCGCCGCCCGGCTCTGGGATCCGGGCTGAACCCATGCCCAGCCTCTGCCGCGACTGCTTCCTGATCGCGGCGGAGGTGAGGCCGGCCTGCACGCGCTGCGGCGGCCGCCGCATGATCGCCCATCCGGAGCTGCTGACGCTCACCGTCGCGCATGTCGATTGCGACGCCTTCTACGCGAGCGTCGAGAAGCGCGACCGGCCGGAGCTGCTGGCGAGGCCCGTCATCGTCGGCGGCGGCAAGCGCGGCGTCGTCTCCGCCTGCTGCTACGTCGCGCGCACCCGCGGCGTCCGCAGCGCGATGCCGATGTTCAAGGCGCTGGCCGCCTGCCCGGACGCCGTCGTCATCCGCCCCGACATGGCGAAATACGTGCTGGAAGCGCGGCGCATCCGCGGGCTGATGGAAGGGCTGACGCCGCTGCTGCAGCCGCTCTCGATCGACGAGGCGGTGATGGACCTTCGCGGCACCGAAGCGCTGCACGGCGCGCCGCCGGCCGCCGTGCTGGCGCGCTTCGCCCGCGCGGTCGAGCGCGAGATCGGCGTCACCGTCTCGATCGGGCTGGCCGCCAACCGGCTGATGGCGAAGCTCGCGGCGGAGCGCGACAAGCCGCGCGGCTTCGCGGTGATCGGCGGGGCCGAAGCCGCGGCCTGGCTGGCGCCGCAGCCGGTCTCCCTGCTGCCGGGCGTCGGGCCGGCGCTCGAGAAGCGCCTCGCCACCGCGGGCTTCACCAGGCTCGGCCAGCTCGCAGCCCTCGATCCCCTGGAAGCGGCGCGGCGCTTCGGGGAAGACGGGCCGGCGCTCGCCGCCCGCGCCCGCGGCGAGGATGCGCGCGCCGTCGACCCCGACCGCGAGACGCGCTCGGTCAGCGCCGAGACCACCTTCAACGCCGACCTCGCGGATCCCGCTGCCCTCGAAAAGCCTCTCTGGCGGCTTTGCGAGAAGCTGGCGCGGCGGCTGCGCGAGAAGGGGCTCGCCGCCGGCGGCGTCGTGCTCAAGCTCAAGACCGCGGAATTCCGCAGCCGCACCCGGCATGCCCGCTTGGCCTCCCCCACCCTGCTGCCGGACACGCTCTTCGCCGCGGCGCGGGCGCTGCTGCTGCGGGAGGCGGATGGGCGCACCGCCTTCCGGCTGATCGGCATCGGCGCCCAGCCGCTGGCCCAGGCGGCGGACGCCGATCGCGGCGACCTCGCGGATCCCGCGGCACCGCGGCGGATCGCCGGCTGGGCGGCGGTCGAGGCCCTGCGGAAGAAATTCGGGGAGGATGCGATCGGCCGCGGCCGCGGCCTGCCGACGCCGTCCGGGAAGCGGCCCCCCTGACCTCAGGCCTTGTTCGTCATCGAAGCGTCACCAGAATCCCTTCCAGAACAACTCGGCCGGCAAGAGCGCCGGCCGGAGGGGAATCGCTGCGTGCACCTGCTCCGTCTCGCCGCCCTGCTCGGCATGCTGCTATCGGTCTTTGCGCCGCCGGCCCGTGCCGCGGATGCGGTCGGCGAATGGGTCGCGGTCGTCGACCGGCTGGATGGCGGCCAGATGCGACGCTACACGCTCTCGATCCTGTTCCCGGCGATCCATGACGCGCTGAATGCGATCCAGCCGCGCTACGGCCGCTGGACGGCGCGCGCGGCGGATGAGCCGCGCGGTGCCGGCGCCTCCCCCGAAGCCGCGATCGCGACCGTCGCTCATGAGGTGCTGACGCGGCTCGGCCAGGGCAGCGCCGCCGACCGCAACGCGCCTTATGCGGCGGCGATGGCCCGGGTGCCGGAAGGGCCGGCGCGTGAGGCCGGCATGGCACTCGGCCGCGCCGTCGCGGACGCCGCGCTGCGCCGGCGGGAGATGGACGGCTTCGCGTTCTTCGCGCCCTTCTCGGTCAGCCGCGAGCCCTGGCGCTGGCGTCCGACACCGACCCAGTTCCAGCGCGACGTGGTGCCGACCACCGCGCCGCTGCTGTTCGCGCCACAGGCGGCGGCCGCCCTGATCCCGCCGCCGCCGGCCTTCGGCAGCGCGCTCTACCGGCAGGACACCGCCATGGTGCGCGGCCTCGGCCGGCGCGACAGCACCGAACGCGACGAGGAGCAGACCGCGGCCGCGATCTTCTGGGCCCAGCAGGTCTCGCATCGCGGCTACATGGATGCGCTGGCGACGCTGCTCGAGGAGCGGCGGCCGCCGGACGGGCTCTGGGGCAGCGCGCGCGCGCTGGCGCTGATGGCGATCGCCATGGACGATGCCGGGGTCATCATCTGGCAGGCCAAGGAACGCTACGGCGTGTGGCGGCCGGTGACCGCGATCCAGGAAGGCGGCGGCGGCGTGGCACCCGACCGCGACTGGCTGCCGCTGATCGAGACGCCGCCCTTCCCGGAATACCCCTCCGGCCACGCAACCGATTGCGCGACGGGAAGCGCGCTGATGGAGGCCTTCTTCGGCCGCGCGACGCCCTTCACCTATCGCTCGCTGGGCGTGCCCAACATCTACACCCAGCGCTTCGAGACGTTTGCCGATGCCTCCCGCCAATGCGCGCTGTCGCGCATCTGGGCGGGCGTGCATTGGCAGCACACGGAGGACGTCTCGGAGGGGATCGGCGCCGCGATCGCGCGTCAGGCGCTCACGCGGCTCCGGCCCTTGGGGCGTTGACGCGATCTAGCCGCGGGCTTCGGTCACCGCCGCTTTCGCCGCGGCGACCATCAGGCCCACGTCGTTGGCGATGGTCACCAGCTTGAAGCCCATCTTGATCATGCGGTTGGCATAGGCCGGCGAGCCGTTGTGCAGCCCGGCCGCGATGCCGCGCTTGCCGGTCTCGGCCAGCAGCTTCTCGTAGATCTTGAGGATGAACGGATCCTCGACGTCGAGCTTCGGCTCCAGCCCGTAGGAGAAGGAGAGGTCCGAAGGGCCGACATAGATGCCGTCGATGCCGGGGACGTCCAGGATCGCCTCGATGTTCTCGATCGCCTGCTTGGTCTCGATCATCGGGATGACGAGGATCTCGTCATTGGCGGTCTTCTGGTAGTTGCCGGAGGAGCCGTAGGCGCCGGCGCGGATCGGGCCGTTGCTGCGGGTGCCGGCCGGCGGGTACTTCGCGTACTGCACCAGGGCGCGGGCTTCCTCGACCGAGTTCACCATCGGGCAGATCACGCCATAGGCGCCGGCATCCAGCACCTTGCCGACGATGCCGGGCTCGTTCCACGGGACGCGCACCATCGGCGTCACGCCGGAAGGCTGCATGCCCTGGAAGCAGGCGACGCAGGAGAGGTAGTCCTGCACGCCGTGCTGCATGTCGACGGTGACGCTGTCCCAGCCGGCCTTGCTGTACATCTCGGCACTGAAGGCGGACGGGATGGCGAGCCACCCGTTGACCACTGCCTTGCCGGCCTTCCAGGCGTCCTTGACCTTGTTCGCCACGCGCTTCCCCTCCGCTTTGGTGCATCCAATTCGACGACGCGGACGCTAGGCCCGCGTCCCGGGCGCGTCAAACCGGCGGCCCGCGCGCTGGACGCGGCTTCGGCGGCGCGCCACCCTGCCCGCTCCGCCGCGACGACCAGGACGCCATGCCGTGAACGCCACCAGCTCCCGCCCCGTCGACGCGGTGATCGCCGCGTCCCGCGCCTTCCTCGGCGATCGCATCAGCGTCAACCAGGCGCTCCGCGAGCAGCACAGCCGCGGCGAGGACACGACGGCGCCGACGCTGCCCGACGCCGTCGCCTTCGCCGAGACGACGGCGGAGGTCAGCCGGCTGCTGGCGCTCTGTCACCAGCACGGCGTGCCGGTGACCGCCTTCGGCGCCGGCACCTCCCTCGAAGGGCACGTCAACCCGGTGCGCGGCGGCATCTCGCTCGACCTCTCGCGCATGACCGCGGTGCTGGAGGTCAACCAGGAGGACATGGACTGCCTGATCGAGCCCGGCGTGACGCGCCAGCAGCTCAACGACCATCTGCGCGCGCAGGGCCTGTTCTTCCCGGTCGATCCCGGCAGCCACTGCACGATCGGCGGCATGTGCGCGACGCGGGCGTCCGGCACCAATGCGGTGCGCTACGGCACCATCCGGGAGAACGTGCTGGGGCTGGAGGTCGTGCTGGCCGATGGCCGCGTGATCGAGACCGGCGGCCGCACCCGCAAGGCCGCCAATGGCTACGACATGACGCGGCTGCTGATCGGCAGCGAAGGCACGCTCGGCATCATCACCAGGGTGCGGCTTCGCCTGCACGGCATCCCGGAAGCGATCTCGGGCGCGGTCTGCCAGTTCCCGACGCTGGACGCCTGCGTCGAGACGGTGATCGCCACCATGCAGGCCGGCATCCCGGTCGCCCGCATCGAGCTCTTGGACGAGGTGCAGATGGATGCCTGCATCCGCCACGCGAAGCTCGAAGGCTACCAGGTGCTGCCGACGCTGTTCCTCGAATTCCACGGCAGCCCGGCCGGCGTCGCCGAGCAGGCGGAGGCGGTGGAGGCGATCGCCGCCGCGGCCGGCGGCCTGGGCTTCGCCTGGGCGAGCGACGCGGAAGCGCGCAACCGGCTGTGGAAGGCGCGGCACGACGCCTATTGGGCGGCGATCGCGCTGAAGCCCGGCAGCCGCGGCGTGACCACCGACATCTGCGTGCCGATCTCCCGCCTGGCGGAGGCGCTGCTCGGCGCCAAGGAGGACATCCTCGCCTCCGGCTTCACCGCCCCGATCGTGGGCCATGTCGGCGACGGCAATTTCCATAGCGTCATCCTGGTCGAGGACGACGCGCCGGAGACGCTGGAGCGGGCCTGGGCGCTGGATCGCAGGATCGTCGCCCGTGGCCTCGCCCTCGGCGGCACCTGCTCGGGCGAGCATGGCGTGGGTCTCGGCAAGCGCGAGTTCCTGGAGCAGGAGCACGGGGCGGAGGCGCTCGCCGCGATGCGCGCCGTCAAGGTGGCGCTCGATCCGAAGGGCATCCTGAACCCGGGCAAGATCTTCCGGAATTGAGAAAGTGACGCAGGAGGTCAGGGAGGCCTCGGCGGCGCTCGTGTTGCCGCTGCTGGTTCTGGCACTCGGCCACATGCTGTCGAATGCGGTGCGCACCCTGCCGGCGATCGCCGCCGACGTGCTGGCCCGCGACCTCGGCGTGACGGCGGACGGGCTCGCGGCGCTGACCGGCGGCTATCTTTTCGCCTTCGCGCTCGGCCAGGTGCCGCTCGGCGTCGCCCTCGACCGCTGGGGCGTGCGGCCGGTCTCGCTGACGCTCTTCGCGCTGGTCTGTGCGGGCGCGTTGCTGGCGGCGGTGGCACCCGGGCCATGGAGCTTCCTGGTCGCGCAGACCGTCATGGGAATCGGCTGCTGCGGCATGCTGCTCTGCCCGATGACCTTCGCGGCGCGCATCCTGACGCCGGCGCGGTTCGGCCTCTGGTCGGGGCTGATCCAGGCGGTCGGCAACATGGGCATGCTGCTCTCCGCGAGCCCGCTCGCCTGGCTGGTCGATGCCGAGGGCTGGCGCGCCGGCTACCTCGCCTCCGCCTGCTTCGGTGTCGTCGGCATGGCGCTGGTCTTCGCGACCGTCCGCGACGTGCCGCCGCCGCGCGACCCGTCCCGCACGCTCGCGGGCGACGCGCGGGAGACGCTGGCGCTCGCGGTCTCGCCGGCGCTCCGCGGCGTCGTGGCGCTCACCTTCGCCTCCTTCGCCGTGGTGATGGGCATCCGCGGGCTCTGGGGCGGGCCCTGGCTGATGGAGGTGAAGGGCCTCACCCGGATCGAGGCCGGGCATGTCCTCCTGATCGCGACGCTGTCGCTGATCGTGGGTCCGGCGGCCGCGGGCATCCTCGACCGGCGGCTCGGCCATCGCCGCGCGGTGCTCGCGATCGGGCACCTTCTGGCCGCCGGCCTGATCTTCCTGCTGCTGGCCGCCGCTCGGCTGCCGGCTTCGGTCGACCTCGCCTTGCTCGTCGCCTTCGGGCTCGCGGTTTCGGTGCAGCCGCTCGTTTTCGCGCTGGCCCGCGGCGCGGTGCCGGTCGCCCAGACCGGGCGGGCGCTCGCCGCCGTCAACCTCTCCTTCTTCGGCGGCGCGGCGGTGCTGCAGGCGGCCTCCGGCGTCGCCGCCGCCTGGGGCGGCATCGGCGCCGCCATCGCTGTCTTCGCGGGCGCGGTGGTGATCGCGACCCTGCTGTTCCTCGCCATGCCGGGGCCACGCGGCCAGGCCTGACCAAGCCGATTTCGGTTGCGGCCGGATGCGGCGCGCCGCTATATGTATCCCAGTGGGATGCAAGATGCGTATCGCGCCTCCCGCCCGCTTACGGAGAAGCCTCGCATGCCGCTCGACAGCGTCCTCCGCCTGCACGCCCGCAACCGGCCGGGCCATGTCGCGATCATCGACGGCGACCGGCGCATCCCCTACCGGGAGCTCGACCGGCTGGTGGACGGTGCCGCGCATGCGCTGCATGCGATGGGCGTCCGGCGGGAGATGCTGGTGGGCGTCGCACTCGCCGACCATGCCGAACACCTGATCGCGCTGCTGGGTCTGGCCCGGCTCGGCGCCGTGCTGCTGCCGATGGATTGCCGCTGGCAGCGCGCCGAGAAGGAGCGGATCGCGACGCATTTCGCGGCTGACCGCGTGCTGCTCGAGGCCGAGGATCCGGATGCGGCGCGCCCGGGCTGGATCGGCCTGCCGCACGGCTGGGTCGCCGCCGCCGACGCGCCCTATCACGACCCGGAAATCGACGGCGATTCGCCGCTGGTGCTCTCGCTCTCCTCCGGCACCACCGGCATGCCGAAAGGCCCGCGGGCCAGCCACCGGCAGTTCGAGGACCGGTTCATGATCTACTGGATCAATCTCGGCCTCGACGCGCAGGACGTCTATGTCTCGGTGACGCCGCTCTATTTCGGCGGCGGCCGCGCCTTCAACCTCGGCATGCTGTTCGCCGGCGCGACGATCTCCATCCTGTCGCCGCGCACCCGCATGGCGGCGCTTGCCGCGCATGTGCGGGAGGTGGGCGGGACCGCGCTGTTCCTGGTGCCGACCATGATCCGCCGGCTGCTGGACGAAGGCCTGCCCGGCCTCGCCTTCCCGACGCTGAAGGTGCTGATCTCCAGCGGCTCGGCGCTGCATCCGGAAGAACGCGTCGCGATCCGGGAGCGGCTGACGCCCAACCTCTACGAATACTATTCCTCGACCGAAGGCGGCGGCGTCTCGGTGCTGACGCCGCGCGATTGCGACAGCCATCCGGCCTCGGTCGGGCGGCCCGGCTTCCGGGTGGAGGTCGAGGTGGTGGGCGAGGATCACCTGCCCTTGCCGCCCGGCGGCATCGGCCGGCTGCGCTATCGCAGCCCGGCCTCCGCCCGCAGCTACTACCGGAGCGACGGCGGCGACGCCTTTCGCGATGGCTGGTTCTACCCCGGCGACCTGGCGCGGCTGGAGGCGGACGGCTTCCTCTATCTGCACGGCCGCGCCAAGGACATGATCATCCGCGGCGGGGTGAACATCTATCCGCAGGACATCGAAGCGGTGATCGCGACCCTGCCCGGCGTGCGCGACGTCGCCGTCGCCGGCGCGCCGTCCCGCACCATGGGCGAGGAGGTCGCGGCCTTCCTGGTCGTCGACGGCGCCGTCGATGCCGCCAGCGTCGCTGCGCATTGCCGCGACCGGCTCGCCCCCTACAAGGTGCCGAGCATCATCCGCTTCCTGGACGCGCTGCCGCGCAACACCGGCGGCAAGGTGCTGAAGGCGGAACTGCTTGCGGGCCTCGCGGCGGAGCCGGCCGATGCGGGTTGAACCCCCGCCCGAGCTCGCGGAGCTGCGCGCCAACCTCCGCCCCTTCGTCGAGGCCGAGCTGTTCCCGATCGCCGCCGAGATCGACCGCGACGGGCGGGTGCCGCGCCGCGCCTGGGAGGCGCTGCGGTCCCAGGGGCTGCTCGGCCTGCTGCTGCCGGCGGCCTATGGCGGCGCCGAGGCCGACCTGCCGACCTATTGCATGGCGATGGAGGAAGTGGCGCGCGCGCATCGCGTCTTCACCCTGCTGATCGATGCGACGAGCGGCCTGACGCCGGTCGGCATCCTCCGCCACGGCACCGAGGAGCAGCGCCGGCGCTTCCTGCCCGGACTTGCCGCCGGCACGCTGCGCGCCGCCTTCGGCCTGACCGAGCCGGATGCCGGATCGGACGCCGCCGCGATCCGCACCCGTGCGGAGAAGGTCGCCGGCGGCTGGCGGATCCAGGGCCGCAAGCAATGGATCAGCGGCGCCGACGAAGCCGATCTCGTGCTGGTGATGGCGGTCACCGATCCCGCCAAGCAGGGCCGCGGCCGCATCAGCGCCTTCCTGGTCGAGCGCGGCACGCCGGGCATGACGGTGACCCGGGTCGACCGCACCATCGGCTCGGCCGCCATCGCCCTCGCCGACCTCGCCTTCGAGGATTGCGTGGTGCCGGAGGCGGCGCTGCTCGGCACCGCCGGCGAGGGTTTCGGCATCGCCATGGGATCGCTGACGCATGGCCGGCTCGGCGTCTCCGCCGCCTGCATCGGCGCGGCCGACCGGCTGCTGGGTCTCTCGGTCGACTTCGCCAAGGCGCGGCACACCTTCGGCGAGCCGCTCGCCAACCGTCAGGCGATCCAATGGATGCTGGCCGACAGCGCCGTCGACATCGAGACCGCGCGGGCGCTGACCTACGACACGCTCCGCCGGGTCGCCGCCGGAACACCGATCGGCGCCGCGGCCAGCCTCTGCAAGCTGCATTGCTCGGAGATGGTGGGCCGCGTCGCCGACCGCGCCGTGCAGATCCATGGCGGCGCCGGCCTGGTGCGCGGGGAGGAGCTGCCGGTCGAGCGCTTCTACCGCGACGTCCGCCATTACCGGGTGGGCGAAGGCAGCTCCGAGATCCAGCGCATGCTGATCGCGCGCGAGCTGCTGCGCTGACGCACCCGACAGGCATGAAGGAGACAGCGACCATGCACCAGCTCTCGTCACGCCGCGCCATCCTCGGCGGCGCCGCCACCGCGGCGCTGGCGCGCCCGGCGCGCGCGCAGGCCTGGCCGGACCGGCCGATCCGCTTCATCAACCCCTGGCCGCCAGGCGGCCCGGCCGATTTGATCGCCCGCCCGCTCGCCGAGCGCCTGACCCAGACGCTCGGCCGGCCGGTGGTGATCGAGAACCGGGCCGGCGGCGGCGGCACCATCGCGACCGCCCTCGTCGCCCGCGCGGCACCCGACGGCTACACGGTGCTGTTCTCCCAGGCGAGCCCTTCGGTGATCAGCCCGAACTTCCGCACCGACCTGACCTACGATACGCTGCGCGACTTCATCCCCGTCACCCAGTTGGTCTCCTCCGGCCTCGTCTTCGTGGTCCGGCCGGGCATCGCCGCGCGATCGGTGCCGGAGCTCGTCGCACTCGCCGCGCGGACGCAGCCGGAGCTGAGCTTCGGCTCGATCGGTCCCGCCAGCACGACGCATCTCGCCGGCGAGATGCTGATGCTCCGCGCCGGCATCAAGCTGCTGCACGCGCCCTATACCGGATCGACCCAGCCGATCACCGACATGCTGGCCGGGCGGCTCGACATGGGCTTCTGGAACATCGGCGCGGTCACCGCCTTCATCTCAACCGGTCAGCTCCGCCCGCTCGCGGTCACCTCCGCGCGGCGCAGCCAGCGCTTCCCGGACCTGCCGACGATGGCCGAGTTCTATCCGGGCTACGAGGTGAACTCCTGGTACGGCGTCATGCTGCCGGCGCGCACGCCGGATGCGATCGTGGCGCGGCTGCACACGGCCTTCACCGAGGCGCTGCGCGAGCCGGCGATCGCCGGCCGCCTCGCCGAGAACGGGCTCGAGGTCGAGGGCAGCAGCCCGACCGAGTATCGCAGCAAGATCGAGGCCGACCTCCGGATGTGGGGCGAGCTGGCCCGCGCGACCGGCATCTCGGCGCAGTGACAGCGCTGCGGATCCGCCGCGGCTTCGTCGAGATCGCGGAAGGCCAGGTCCACTACCGCCATGCCGGCGAAGCCGGCGCGGCTCTGCCGCTGGTCATGCTGCACGCCTCGCCGGGCTCGGCGCGGATGCTGGAGCCGCTGATCGGAGCGCTGGCTTCCGGCCGGCGCGTCGTCGCGACCGATACCCTCGGCAACGGCGATTCGGCCGCCCCAGAAGGTGCGGCGCCGGAGATCGGCACCTTCGCGGAGGCGCATCGGCGCGCCATCGATGCGCTCGGCATCGACCGCTTCGACCTCTATGGCAGCCATACCGGCGCCAACCTCGCCGTGGAGATCGCGATCGCGCATCCCGGGCGCGTGCGGCGCCTGATCCTCGACGGCGTCTCGCTCTACGACGCGGCGGAACGGGCCGACATGCTGGCGCATTACGCGCCGGGTGTGACGCTCGACCAGAACGGCACCCAGCTGCAATGGATCTGGAACTTCGTCCGCGACGCCTACCTGTTCTGGCCCTGGTACCGGCGCGATGCCGGCAACCGTCGTCCGATCGGGCTGCCAAGTGCGGCGGCGCTGCACGACAAGGTGCTGGAGGTGCTGAAGGCGGCGACCACCTATCACCTGCCCTACCGCGCGGCGATCGCCTACGACAAGGCGCCGCGACTTGGCCGCGTCGCGGTGCCGACGCTGCTCGCCTGCGCGCGGGAGGACATGTTCATGGCCTATTTCGAGCGGGTGCGGGCGCTGATGCCGGCGGCACGCCCGGCGCTGACGCCCGGCACCGCAACGCCCGCGGCGCTGGCGGAGACCGCATCACTCTTCGCGGCCTTCCTCGACGAGGCGTAGCGGTCAGACCGCGAGCTCGGCCGCCGAAAACCCCTCCGGCAGCGTGATCCGGAGCGCCATGTCGCGGTCGGCGCGCAGATGCGCGCGCATCAGTGTCTCCGCGCCGTCGGCGTCCCGGCGCAGCAGCGCCGCGATGATCTCGCCATGCTCGGCAAGCGCCTGCTCGACGCGGCCGTGGCGGAGCGTCAGCAGGCCGAAGCGGTGCACCTGGTCGCCGAGCTGGTTCATGAACTGGGTCAGCCGCGAATTGCGCGCGAGCTCGACGATCAGCCCGTGCAGCCGGACGGAGGCATCATAGGCCTGGCGCATCCGGCCGGCGCGCATCGCCGCCATCGCCTCCGCATGGTCGGCCTCGAAGGCCGCCGCCGCAGCGGCCGAGAGGCGCTCGGCGGCCAGCCGGGTCGCGAAGCATTCCAGCTGCTCGCGCAGCTGGTAGACCTCGACGATGTCCTGCACCGAGGGCTCGGAGACCGCGATGCCGCGCTGCGGCAGGATGCGCACCAGGCCGCTGCCGGCGAGCTCGCGCAGCGCCTCCCGGATCGGCGTGCGGCTGATCCGGAGTTCCTCGGCGAGCTGGTTCTCGGACAGCAGGCTGCCCGGCGGATAGCGCAGGTCGAGGATGCCCTGGCGGATCGCGGCATGCGCCTGCTGCCGCAGGTTGCCGGCGGCCGGCAGCGGTTTACGCGCCATGCGGCGGGGACTGGGATTCCATGAACAGCTTGTATCCCAGGTGACGCTGCCGGGCAATTCGCGTGGGAGTTGGTCAGACCCTGCCGGGATCGCGGCGGCGCTGGTAGCGGCCGTAGCCGATCGCGCCGTCGTCGGTCTCGCCGTCGCGCAGCACCGCGCGGCCGCGCACCAGGCTATGCAAGACGGCGCCGGTCAGCTTCCAGCCCTCGTAGATCGAATAGCCGGCGGAGGACCGCACCCCGGCCCGCTCCGGCACCCACTGCGCCTTCAGGTCGACGATCGCGAGGTCGGCGTCGAGGCCGGGCGCGATGCGGCCCTTGGCGTGGGCGAGGCCCATGGCGCGGGCCGGGTTCGTCGCGGTCAGCGCGGCGATCCGCGCGAGCGGCAGGCCGCGCCGCGCATGGCCTTCGCTCAGCAGCACCGGCAGCATGGTCTCGAGCCCCGGGCAGCCCGGCGAGGCCGCCCAGATGCCGCCCGCCTTCGCCGTCAGGTCGCGGTGCACGTGATCGGTGCCGATGGTGTCGATGCTGCCGTCGAAGAGGCCGCGCCAGAGCGCTTCCCGGTCGACGGCCTGGCGCAGCGGCGGGTTGATCTTGCCGATGTCGCCGCCGTCCCAGCCCTCGTCATGCGTCAGGTAATGCGGGCAGGTCTCGATCAGCACCGGAACGCCCGCCTCGCGCTGCCGCAAGGCGGCTTCGAGCGCCAAGGCCGAGGACGTGTGCACGATGTAGATCGGCGCGCCGGCGACGCCGGCCACGAAGGCCGCCCGCTGCACCGCATCGGCTTCGACGAAGGGCGGCCGCGTCGCGTTCCAGGAGGCGAGGCCGCCCTTGCCCTCGGGATCGGCCGCCATCACGCGCTGCCTGAGCACCCAGGCGAGCTCGATCGTCTCCGGATGCGGGCAGACCATGCCGCCATGCCGCGCGGCGGCTTCGCAGAGGCGGAGCAGGAAGCCGTCGTCGATGTCGGGCAGGCCGAGCCGCTTCCCCTCGCCGCCGCGGTTGTTCATGAAGATCTTGAAGCTCGGCGCCCCCCAGTCGCGGATGCAGAGCTCCACCTCGGCGAGCTGCGCCTCGGTCGAGATGATCGGGTGGTAGCCGAAATCGATCCGCGACCCGGCTTCGGTGACCGCGATCACCTCCGGCAGGATGCCGGCGAAGGGCTCGGTCGCCATCAGGTAGGGCAGGAAGCAGGTGATGCCGCCGGCCGCCGCCGCGGCGCTCTCCTGCGCGGCGTCGCCGGGCACGCGGGGGCGGGCGATGTCGCGGCCATGGCCCAGATGCAGATGCGGGTCGATGGCGCCGGGCAGGATGGTGAGGCCGGGCACCGCCAGCGTCTCCGCCGCGTCGCAGGCGGCACCCGGGGCGAGGATGCCGGAGATCCGGCCGTCGGCGATCGCGATATCGCATTCGGTCTCGCCGAGCCCCGGCAGCACCGCCTGGCCGCCGCGCAGCACCAGATCATGGCGGGCGCCCATCTCAGGCAGCCCCGCCGACGGCACGGAGCGCCGCCAGCGCTTCCTCCGTCGTCATCACGTCGGCGTATTTCTCCGACATGTCGAACAGGTTGACGGCGTGGGAGACGGCGCTGCGGTCATAGACCGCGTCGCTCGGCACCAGGACGCGGTAGTTGTAGGCGAAGGCGTCGACCACCGAGCCGCGCACGCAGCCGCTGGTCGTGCAGCCGGTGACGACGAGGGAATCGAGGCCGAGATCGACCAGGTAGCTCGCGAGCGGGGTGCCGAAGAAGGCGCTCGGATGCTTCTTCGGCAGCAGCACGTCGCCGGGCGCCGGCGCGACCTCGGCCACGAAATCGTAGCCATGGCGCGGCACCGTCATCAGCGCCGGCACCTTCTCCGCCAGGCGCCCGGTATCGAAGCTCTCCTTCGGCGCGACATGTGGGTAGAGCACCGGCCAGCCGCGTTCGCGGAACAGCGCGAGCAGCCGCACGATCTGCGCGACGGCCGCCCAGCCGACCTCCCCGCAGGAGGTCGGGAATTCGCGGATCGCCTCCATGAAGGGGCGCGGCTCGGTGCCGACGGTGCGGTACTGCACGTCGATGATGACCAGTCCCGGCCGCTGTCCGAGGCCGGAGCGGCGGCCGAAGCCGGCGGCGCGATAGGCCGCCTGCTCGGCCTCCGGGATGATCCCGTCCCAGGGCTTCATGGCGCGGCTCCTTCGCCGGAAAGCGGCAGCTTCAGCCCGTAGAGCCTGATCGCATTGTCGCGCAGCACCTTCGCGGCCGAGGCCGGGCGCAGCCCGAGTTCGTCGAATTCGCGGCGCGCGCGTTCCAGGTCGATCACCGGGTAGTCGGTGCCGAACAGCACCTTGTCCTGGCCGAAGGTGTTCATGAAATGCACGAAGCTCTTCTCCCAGTGCTTCGGCGCATAGGCGTCGGTGCCGATGAAGACGTTGCGGTGCTTGTAGGCGACCGCGATCATCTCCTCGGTCCAGGGCCAGCCGATATGGATGCCGACCAGCTTGAGGTCGGGGAAGTCGCAGGCGACGGTGTCGAGGGTGATCGGACGCCCGACGCTCTTCAACGGACGTTCGTCGGAATAGCGCAGGCAATGCCCGACCTGCATCTGGATCGGGATGTCGAGCTCGCAGCACTTGGCGTAGATCGGGTAGTAGCGCGCATGGTCGGGCGCCATCTCGAACCAGTGCGGATAGAGATGCGCGCCGATGAACCCGAGCTCCTTCACCGCGCGCTCCAGCTCCCGCAGGCCGCGCATGCCCTCGGTCGGGTCGACGCCCGCGAGGCCGCTGAACCGCGTCGGGTGCTTCGCGCAGACCTCGGCCACCTTCTCATAGGGGATGCGGCGGTTGATCGTCGTCATCGCGCTGCCGGCCTTCACCGCGAGGAGAAAGACGTGCTCGATCCCGGCGCGGTCCATCTTCTCGATGAAGGCATCGACGGTGAGGCCTTTGATGCGGCCTTCCTCGGCGCCGATCTTGTCGCGCACGAAGCTTTCGGCCCAGCCCTTCCGCTCCAGCTCGGGGTCGGCGAACTCATAGTTCACGACGGCGTCGACGGCACCGAATACAGGGTTGCTCATGCCTTGGTCTCCGAAGCGGGCGCGTGATTGCATGCTACTGGGATACCAGTTCCGGACGCAAGCGGAACCCTCGGCGGAACTTGTATCCAGCGACCTGCATCCATGCCGTCCGGCCGATTTGCGCCGTCTCGCCACCCGTATAGGATGTCCCGCAGGCAGGGGGAGATACGGGACGTGACGGCGGGCGCAGCGGCGCCGGCGGCATGCCGGGGAATGAGCAAGGCCGCGCCGTTCCGACGGGCCGTCGCCTGAGCGCGCGTCCATGCCGTACGGAACCCCCCTGCCCGATCCGCCGCAGCCGCCACGCTTTCCGGTCAACCTGGCCGCCCCCGACCTCGCGCCCTGGCGGGCAGGCAATACCGGCATCCCGGGCGTCCACAGCTTCGCGGCCGAGCAGGCGGGCCCGCATTTGGTGGTCATGGCGCTGGTGCATGGCAATGAGATCGGGGGCGCGATCCTGCTCGACCGGCTGCTGCGTGCCCGGCCGCTGCCGCTCCGCGGCCGCATCACCTTCGCCTTCGCCAATCTCGAGGCCTATGCGCATTTCACGCCGGAGGACCCGACCACCAGCCGCTTCCTCGACGAGGACATGAACCGGGTCTGGGACGAGGCGACGCTGGCGGGGTCACGCCGGTCGAGCGAGCTCAACCGCGCCCGGCAGCTGCGCCCGGTCATCGACCAGGCGGATGTCGTGCTCGACCTGCATTCCATGCTCTGGCCGTCCGACCCGCTGATCCTCGCCGGCCGGGTGCCGCGCGCGGCCGAGCTTGCCGCGACGCTCGGCGTGCCGCCGGTCGTCGTCGCCGATGACGGCCATGCGGCGGGGCGGCGGATCATCGACTATGCCCGCTTCGCCGATGGCGACGGCAGCCGCTCCGCCCTGCTGATCGAGGCCGGCCAGCATTGGGAGGAGGCGACGGTCGCGATCATGGAAGCGACCTTCCGCCGCGTCTGCCGCCGGCTCGGCCTGCTGGCCCCGGCGCGCGGCGAGGCGCCGCCGCCGCGCGGCCGCATCGCGCATGTGACCCGCACGGTGACCGCCACCACCTGCCACTTCACTTTCCTGCGCGAATTCCGCGGCGGCGAGGTGATCCCGGACCGCAACACGCTGATCGCCCTCGACGGCGAGGCGGAGATCCGCACCCCGCATGACGGGTGCCTGCTCGTCATGCCGTCTCCCCACACGCTCCGGGGCCACACCGCCGTACGGCTCGCGAAGTTCGATTAAAGGTCCACTGGACAGCCTTGCCGCGCCGCGCTCCCCTGTGGCCCGTCCAAGCACAGGGAAACGCCGCATGGCCGCGCTCCGCCTCGTCACCTTCTCCGATGCCGCCGGCACTCGCCCCGGGGCGATGCTGGAGGGCGGGCGCGTGCTCGACCTCGCGGCCGCCGGCATCCGCTTCGCGACCATGCAGGCGCTGATCGAAGCCGGCCCCTTCGTGCTGCCGGCGATCCGCGCCGCGGTGGAGGCGGCGCCGGAGCAGGCACTTCTCGATGCCGGGGCGGTCAGCCTGCTGGCGCCGATCCCCCGCCCGCACCGCAACGTCTTCTGCGTCGGCCGCAACTACATGGACCATGTCGCGGAGGGCGACCGCACCCGCGGCATCACCCAGTCCGAGCTGCCGAAATACCCGCAATTCTTCACCAAGGCGCCGGATACGGTGATCGCCCCGCATGCCGAGATCCCGGCCCATGCGGCGGTGACCAAGTATCTCGACTACGAGGCGGAGCTGACGCTCGTCATCGGCACCGCCGGGCGCGACATCGCCAAACCCGACGCGCTGAAGCACGTCTTCGGCTACACCATCGCCAACGACGTGACCGGCCGCGACCTGCAGCGCCGGCACGGGCAGTGGTTCAAGGGCAAGTCGCTCGACCGCTCCTGCCCGCTCGGCCCCTGGATCGTGCCGGCGGACGAGCTCGACGCCTCCGACCTCGCGATCCGGCTCTGGATCAACGGCGAGCAGCGGCAGTCCAGCCGGACCAGCAAGATGATCTTCGACGTGCCGGAGATCATCCACCAGCTCTCGGCCGGCTTCACCCTGCTGCCGGGCGACGTGATCATGACCGGCACGCCGGAAGGCGTCGGCTACGCGATGGAGCCGCCGCGCATCCTGACCACCGGCGACCGGGTCGAGATCGAAATCGAAGGCATCGGCCGGCTGGAGAACCCGGTCGGGGCCTGACACCTGGCAGAAGGGTCCTCGGTGCCGGCCAGCGCCGGCATCGAACCCTCCGCCATCCCGCCATTCTCCCCAAGGAATCGTTAAGGCCAAGGTCGCTCCCCCGCGATATCCGGGTTAAACTCACGGCGCCGCGATCTGTTGGTGGCACCTTTCGGGGACAGGGGCTTGCGGGACATCCATCGGTCCGCGTCACAGAAGCTGCGTATCCGGGTCGGGCTGCGCACCCAGCTCGTTGCCCTGGTGCTGGCGGTCGCCCTGCCGGCGCTCGGCTTCGGCGTGCTCGCGGTCTGGCAGCTTGGCCAGAGCTACCGCGACGAGGCCGAGACCGGCCTCCGCGAAAGCGCCCAGACCACCGCGAGCGCCCTCGACCGCGACATCCAATCGGGGATCGAGGCGCTGACGGCGCTCGCCGCCTCCCCGCTGATCGATCGCGGCGATCTCGACGGCTTCCGCCGCCAGGCGGCGACCGTCGGGCGCGCCTATCGCGGTTCGGTGGCGCTCTCGGCCCTCGACGGCCGCGCGCTGCTCGATACCGGACCGGCGCCGGAGGCGCGCTCCGGCGTGCTGGCGCTGCCGCCCGCCTTCGCCCGTGCGCTCGGGGAACGCCGGCCGGTGCTGGCCGACACGCCGGAGACCGACCTGCCGGGCGGCGGCTTCGCCGCGCCGCTGTTCCTGCCGGTGCTGAGGGACGGCACCGCCACCCACATGCTGACGCTCCGGATCGGGCCGGAGCGGCTGTCGGACATCCTGGCCACCCTCGCGCTGCCGGAAGACGCGCAGGTCGCGGTGACGGATGCCGCCGGCATGGTGGTCGCGCGTGCCGGACGCGCGGCGCCCGCACTCGGCCAGGCCCAGGGCTTCGTGCCGCCGGCCGCGGGCCTCAGGGCGAGCAATGCGGCGCCGGTGCTGGGCCGGCTGCCGGATGGCAGCCGCGCCATGGTCGGCCAGGCGCCGCTCGGCCGCGGCGGCTGGATCGTCCAGGTCGCGGTGCCGCGCGACCGCTTCGAAGGCGCCTGGCGGGCGCCCTTGCAGCGCATGGCCTTCGCCGCCCTGCTGCTGGTGCTGGTCGCGGCCTTCGCCGCCCTGGTGCTCGGCCGCTCGCTCGCGGCACCGTTGCGGGCGCTTGCCGAGCATGCCGCGGCGCTGCTCGCCGGCACGCCGGGCCCGGCGCCGCTGCCGCCGCTCCGCACCGCGGAGCTGGAGCGGGTGCGCTTCGCCCTGCTGGAAGCCGGCCGCGCCGGGCAGCAACGGGCGGAGGCCGAGCGCCGCGCCACCGAAGCGGAGGCCGAAGCCGCGGCGCTGGTCGCCGCCGAGGCGCAGTTCCATGCCCTCGTCGACCGCATGCCGCAGATCGTCTGGACCGCGACGCCGGACGGGCGGACCATCTACCTCAATCGCCGCTGGTACGATTTCAGCGGCTTCCCGGCCGGCTTCTCCGGCGAGCACCGGCATGCGGCGCTGCATCCCGAGGATGCCTCGGTCACCGCCGAGACCTGGGCGGTCGCGATCGCCAGCGGCGATCCCTTCACGATCGAGCACCGCTACCGCAGCGCCAGCGGCCAGTGGCACTGGTTCCTGAGCCGCGCCGAGCCGTTCCGCGACGAGGGCGGGCAGATCCTGCGCTGGTTCGGCACCTCGACCGACATCTCCGAGCTGGTCGCGGCGCGCGAAGCCGCGGCGCGCACCGAAGCGCAGCTCGAAGGCCTGGTCGCGGTCCGCACCGCCCAGCTCGGCGAGAGCGAGGCGCGGCTTCGCGGCGTGTTCGACGCGCAGTTCCAGTTCATCAGCCTGCTCTCGCCCGACGGCACGCTGCTGTCCGCCAACCGCACCGCGCTCGACTACATCGGCGCCGAGGAGGCGGACGTCGCCGGCCGCCCGCTCTGGGAGGCGCCCTGGTGGCCGGAGGATGCGGTCACCCGCCGCCACCTCCGCACCGCGATCGCCGAGGCCGCGACCGGCCAGTTCCTGCGCTACGAGGCGGAGATCCGCAATGCCGAGGGCCGCAGCGCAGTGGTCGACTTCACCCTGAAGCCGGTGCGCGACCCGATCAGCGGCGCGGTGACGCTGCTGATCCAGGAAGGCCGCGACATCACCGAGAACAGGCTGCTGCAGCGCCGCCTGGCGGAAGCCGAGAAGCTGGAGGCTCTCGGCCAGCTCGCCGGCGGCGTCGCGCACGACTTCAACAACGTGCTGCAGGCGGTGCTCGGCGGCGCCAGGCTGATCGCCAAGCGTCCAGGCGAAGCGGCCGCCGTCGCGCGGCTGGCCGGCATGGTGGTCGATGCGGCGGAGCGCGGCGGCAGCATCACCCGGCGCCTGCTGGCCTTCGCCCGCCGCGACGAGCTCCGCGCCCGCAGCGTGCAGCCGCGGCCGCTGCTGGAAGGCATCGCCGACGTGCTGACCCACACGATCGGCCGCCACATCGCGGTCAGGCTGGAAGTGGCGGCCGATCCGCCCGCCCTCGTCGCCGATCCCGGCCAGCTCGAGACCGTGCTGGTCAACCTGGCCGTCAATGCCCGCGACGCCATGCCGTCCGGCGGCGAGCTGGTGCTGGCGGCGCGGGAGGAGGTGTTCGCGGCCGGCGGCGGCCCCGCCGGCCTCGCCCCCGGGCGCTACCTGCGGCTTTCGGTCAGCGATACCGGGCATGGGATGGATGCGGCGACGCTTGCCCATGCCATGGAGCCCTTCTTCACGACCAAGCCGCCGGGCAAGGGCACCGGGCTCGGCCTCTCGATGGCGCGGGGCTTCGCCGAGCAATCGGGCGGTGCGCTCGCGATCGACAGCGTGCAGGGCCGCGGCACCACCGTCTCGCTCTGGCTGCCGCGCGACACCGCGCCGGCGGTGCCGGCGGCGGAGCCCGCGGAGAGCGCGGCGGCGCCGCCACCGGGCACGCTGCCGCGCCTGCTGCTGGTCGATGACGAGCCGGCATTGCGGGAGATCCTGGCCCAGGAGCTCGGCGAGCGGGGCGCGGTGGTCGAGATCGCGGAATCGGGCGAGGCGGCGCTGGCGCGCTTCGCGACCTCGGGCCCGCCGGAGGTGCTGGTGACCGACATCACCATGCCGGGGATGAACGGCATCGCGCTGCTCGCGGCCGCGCGGGCGGTGCATCCCGGGCTGCCGGCGCTGCTCGTCACCGGGCACGCGCACGACGCGACGCTCGCAGCACTCGTCGAGCTCAAGCGCGGCGGCCCGACTGCCCTCCTCGGCAAGCCGGTCGCGGCGGAGCGGGTGCTGGCGGAGGTGATGCGGCTCTGGGAAGCGGCGCGCCCGCAGAGCGCCGCCGCGGAATAGGTTCGAGGCAGGCATGACCCGGAACGATATCCGGGTTAAACGCCGAGATAGGCCGCGCGCACCGCGGGATCGACGAGCAGCGCCTGGCCGCTGCCCTGGTGGGCGATGCGGCCGGTTTCCATGACGAAGCCGCGGTCGGCAATGGACAGCGCGGCGGTGGCGTTCTGCTCCACCAGCAGCACGCTGACGCCCTGCGTCTTCAGCGTCAGTACCGCATCCAGGATCTGGTCCACCAGCACCGGCGCCAGGCCCATGGAGGGCTCGTCCAGCAGCAGCAGGCGCGGCCGGCTCATCAGCGCGCGGCCGATCGCCAGCATCTGCTGCTGCCCGCCGGAGAGCCCCGCCGCCTGCAGCGCGCGCTTGTCGCGCAGCACCGGAAACATGGCGAAGACGCGGTCGAGGCCGCGTGCCGTCTCGGCGCGGCCACGGCGGAAGGCCCCGAGGCGAAGGTTGTCCTCGACGCTGAGCGGCCCAAAGACCTGCCGGCCCTCCGGCGACTGTGCGATGCCGGCGGCGACCCGCCGATGCGCGGGCCAGTGCGTGATCTCCTCGCCATCGAAGAGGATGCGGCCGCCCGAGATCGCCTGCACACCCGAGAGGCAGCGCAGCAGCGTGGTCTTGCCGGCGCCGTTGCCGCCGACCAGCGCGGTGACCTCGCCCGCCCCGGCGCGCAGCGTGATGCCCTTGAGGGCGAGGATGCGGCCATAGGCACTGGCCAGGCCAGTGACCTCAAGCACGCGCCGCTTCCCTGGCGCCGATGCAGCCGAGATAGGCGGCGACGACCTCCGGGCTGCCGCGGACCTGCTCCGGCGTGCCCGCCGCCAGCACGCGGCCCTGGTTCAGCACCACGATGTGCCGGCTGATGCGCATGACGAGCTTCATGTCGTGCTCGATCAGCACCACGGCGACGCCCTCCGCGGCGATGTCGGCGATGAGGCGATCGATCTCCTCGGTCTCTACCGGGTTGCAGCCGGCCGCGGGTTCGTCCAGCAGCAGAACGCGCGGCTCGGTGGCGAGCGCGCGCGCGATCTCCAGCCGCTTCAGGGCGCCATAAGGCAGCGAGCGCGCCGGGGTCTCGGCATGGCGGGCAAGGCCGACGCGGTCGAGAGCCGCGAGGGCGGCCGCGCGCGCCGCGCGATTGGCCTCGCGGCTCGGGCGGAGGCGCAGCAGGTCCGCCAGCAGCGAGGAGGGTTCCCGCAGATGGCGCCCGGCCATGACGTTCCCGAGCGCCGTCATGCGGAAGAATACCTGCAGGTTCTGGAAGGTGCGCGACAGGCCGAGCGCCGCCAGGCGATGCGGCGGCGCGTCGGTGGCATCCTGCCCGGCGAGCGTGACGCGTCCGGACCCGGCGCGATAGAGGCCGGAGACGATGTTGAACAGCGTGGTCTTGCCCGCGCCGTTCGGGCCGATGATGGCGAGGATCTCGCCGGCCCGTACGCTGAAGCCGACACCGTCCAGCACCCGCAGGCCCCCGAAGGCGATGCCGATGCCCTCTGCGGCGAGGATGACGGTCATGCCGGCACACGGCGGCGCCGCAGCCCGGCAAGGCCCGGCACGATGCCGGCGCGCAGGAAGATCATGAACAGCATGATGAGCAGGCCGAGCACCGCGTGCTCGTAGTCGTGGAACACCGTCAGGCCCTGCGGCAGCAGCACCAGCAGCGCGGCGCCGATCACCGCGCCGGGGACGGAGGCGAGGCCGCCGACGACGATCATCGTCACGTACTCGATCGAGCTCATGAAGCCCGCGACATCCGGCGTCACGAAGCCGTTGAGCATCGCCAGCAGCGCGCCGGCGACGGCGCCGTAGATGGCGGCGATGACGAAGGCGCGCAGCTTGTGCCGGGCGACGTCGATGCCGATCGTGCCGGCCGCGACCTCGCTGTCGTGCAGGGCGGCCAGTGCGCGGCCGCTCGGGCTGTCCTGGAGGTTCAGTGCGATCAGCACGCCGGTCAGCAGGACGCCCCCGGTGATCCAGTACCAGGTCTCGGCGCCGCGGATGACCCAGCCGAACACTTCGGGGCGGGGGACGCGCGTGCCGTCGGGTCCGCCCGTCACCGCGACCTCGCTGACCAGCACGAGGGAAACGAGCATGCCGAAGCCGAGCGTCGCGACCGCGAGGTAGTGGCCTTTCAGCCGCAGGATCGGCCGGCCGATGAGGAAGGCGATCAGGCCGGCGAGAGCCGCCGCCGCCGGCAGGCAGGCCAGCACCGGCAGCCCGAGCAGCTTCGGGCCCAGCGCGACGCCGTAGGCGCCGATGCCGACGAAGCCGGCATGACCGAGGCTGACCTGACCGGCCTGCCCCATCAGCACCTGCAACCCGACGGCGCCGAGCGCCGCGACCCAGACCAGGGCCGCGATGCGGAAATAGAAGCCCGAGGGAAAGAACCATGGGATGACGACGATGACCGCCGCCAGCGTGACGAGCGTGCCGTACCGGGCGGCGAAGCCGTGTGCGCGCATCATACGCGCTCCACGTCGCGGCGCCCGAACAGCCCCCGCGGCATGGCGAACAGCACGCAGAGGATCACCAGGAAAGCGACGGCATCCTTGTAGGCGGAGGAGATGGTGCCGGCGGCGAAGGATTCGAGCAGCCCGAGCAGCAGCCCGCCCACCACCGCGCCGAAGGGGCTGCCCATGCCGCCGAGCATGGCGGCGGCGAATCCCTTCAGCGCCAGCAGCGTGCCGACGTCGAAGGAGGTCAGCGTGATCGGCGTGATCAGGATGCCGGCCAGCGCGCCGATCGCCGCCGAGACGCCGAACGACAGCGCGAGGACGAAGGTGGTGTCGACGCCGACCAGCCTCGCCGCCAGTCGGTTGGCGGCGGTGGCGAGCACGGCCTTGCCGAGCAGCGTCCGTTCGAAGAACAGGAACAGACCGGCGAAGACCAGCAGCGCGCCCCCAAGCACCCAGAAGCTCTGCGGCAGCATGGCGGCGCCGAGGACCAGGATCGGCTCCGATCCGGAGAAGGCGGGAAGCTGGTGGAAGCGCTTGTCGAAGACGATCTGCGCGACGCCGCGGAGGAAGATGGAGGCGCCGATGGTGATGATGATGAGCGTCACGGCGGAGGCTCCGCGCGCCGGCTCGATGGCGAAACGGTGCAGCGCCAGGCCGATCGCGACGGCGGCGAGGATGGCGAGCGCCGCGGCCAGCGGCAGCGGAATGCCGGAAGCGACCGCGAAGACGGTGGTCATGCCGCCGATCATGACGAACTCACCCTGCGCAAAGTTCACGACGTCGGAGGCGTTGTGGATCAACGTGAAGCCCAGCGCGACCAGCGCATAGACCGCGCCGACCGTCAGTCCGGAGACCAGGAACTGCAGCAGTTCGGCGAGCATCCCCTGGCCTCCCCCTTGGCGTCGGCGCTACGGCAGCAGCCGCCACTCGCCGCCCCGGATCTCCACCATGCGGAAGGCGCTGAGATCGAGGCCCAGGTGATCCGTGGCACTCATGTTCACCACGCCGCCGGTGCCGATGAAGCCGCTGGTGGCGCGGATCGCGTCGCGGAGGCGCGTGCCGTCGGTGCTGTTGGCCCGTTGCAGCGCCTGGACCAGGATCATCAGCCCGTCATGGGCATGGCCGCCGAAGGTCGAGACCGGCTGGTTGAACGCTCGCTCGAAGGCGGCCCGGTAATCCATGACCACGCGGCGCTGCGGATCCGATTCCGGGAGTTGCTCGGCGACGAGGAGGGCTGCGGCGGGCAGGCGAAGGCCCTCGGCGGCCGCGGGCGTGGCGAGTGCGATGAACTCGCGGCTGGCCACGCCATGCGACTGATAGAGCGGCAGGCGGATCGCAAGCTGGGCGTAGCCGCGGGTGACGATCGCCGGTCCCTGGCTGAAGCCGGCATTGACGATGACCTCGACGCCGGCCGTGTTGCGGATGCGGGTGAGCTGCGGCGTCATGTCGGAATCGCGCGGGCCATACTGCTCGTCCGCGACGATGGTGATGCCCGCGGCCTGCGCCGCGCGCTGGCACTGCGTGCGCATGGACTGGCCGAAGCCGTCGGTGCCGGAGATCATGCCGACGCGGGAGAGGTTGCGGGCCCGGATATCGGCGAAGATCTTCTCGCAGGCCATCCGGTCGGTGTGCGGGGTCTTGAAGGTATAGGGTGAAACCGGGTCGACGATCTCGATGCCGCCGGCCAGGCTGATGAAGGGGATGCGCGCTTCCTCGAAGACCGGGCGCATGGCCAGCGTGGTTCCGGTGGTGGTGCCGCCGACCATCGCGATCACGCGGTCGTCCTCGACCAGGCGGGTGGCGAAGGTGCGGGCGCGGTTGGCGTCGCCGGCATCGTCGTAGACGGTAAGCGCGATCGGCCGCCCGTTGACGCCGCCGGCCTGGTTCAGGCGATCGACGTAGAGCCTGAGCGTCTTGTCCTCGGGGTCGCCGAGGAAGCTCGCCGGCCCGGTGATGGACAGCACGGCGCCGATGCGGATCGGCTCGCCGCGCTGCGCCTCGGCCGGCGGGGCAAGCAGCAGCGCGGCGAGGCCGGCACCGAGCAGCGTGCGGCGGAGGAAGCCTTGAGCCATTTTCCTGATCTCCCTTGGACGCGCGGTCTGATCTACGCGGCGTGGCGGCGCGACATCGCGATATGGAAGCGGTTGGCGACGAAGGCGCCGTCGGTCAGGCAGGCGTTGCCGGCGGGGTTGGCGCCGGAGACGTGATAATCGCTGAAGGCGGCGGACTGGTTGACGAACAGCCCGCCGGTCAGGTTCTCCGACAGCGCGACGCCCGCCGCCGCGAAGGCCGCCTCGGCGCGGGCGAGGAAGCCCGCTTCGGTGCTGTGCACGAGGGCGGTGATGGCCCCCTTCTCCCGGGCCGAATGCGCGGCAAGCGAAAGCGCCTCATCGGCATCGGCGCAGCGGATCAGGAAGGCGATCGGGCCGAAGCGCTCCTCGCCCCAGGCGGCGCGGTCCGCGGCCGTCACGTCCAGAAGCAGGGGCGACGCGGTGCGGGCCTCGGGCAGGCCGTCGATGGCCGTGCTGTCGCGCAGAACGCGGCCAAGGCGGCGGGCCGCCGCGATACGGGCGAGCGTGGCCGGATCGGCGATGGCGCCGAGCACGCCGGCGGCGCGGGCAGGGTCGGACAGCAGGGCGTCCAGCGCCCCGACCAGCGCCGCGCCGACATCGCCTGCCGTCATCATCCCCTGATCGGTGGCGATGCCGCCCGCGGGGAGGAAGATGTTCTGCGGCGCCGTGCACATCTGGCCGCTGTAGAGAGCGAGCGAGAAAGCGAGGTTGCGGCAGAGCCCGGCGACATCATGGGTCGAGTGCAGCACGACCGGGTTGATGCCGGCCTCTTCGGTGAACAGCGCCTTGCCCCTCGGCAGGGTCTCCCGCAGCCAGGTCCCGAAAGACGGACCGCCGGTGAAGTCGACGATGCCGATGGCCGGGTGCTGCGCCAGCTCCTGCGCGATGGGCGCCTCCGCGGTGTCCGGCGCGAGTTGCACCACATCCGGCGCGAAGCCGGCATCGGCCAGCACGGCGCGCGCGGTGCGGACCGTCAGCGCCAGCGGCAGCACCGCCGCCGGGTGCGGCTTGACGATCGCGGCGTTGCCGGCAACCAGGCTCGCGAACAGGCCGGGATAGCTGTTCCAGGTCGGGAAGGTGGCGCAGCCGATGGTCAGCGCGATGCCGCGCGGGACGATGCGGAAGCGCTTGTCGATCGACAGCACCTCCCGCCCCGCCGGCTTGTCCCAGCGCACGGCGCCGGGGATCCGGGACATCTCGGCGATCGCGTAGGCGACCGCCTCCAGCCCGCGATCCTGGGCGTGCGGGCCGCCAGCCTGGAAGGCCATGACGAAGGCCTGGCCGGTGGTGTGCGTCACCGCATTCGCCATCAGGAAACTGTCGCGGTTCAGGCGGTGCAGGATCTCGAGACAGACACCCGCGCGCTGCGCAGGCGCGGCTGCCGCCCAGTCGCCGCGCGCGGCTTCCGCGCGGGCGACCAGGGCGGCGGGCGTGGCGGCGGCGTAGGTGACGCCGAGGGCGCCGCCCCAGGGGGAGGTTTCGGCGCCGACCCAGCTGCCGTCCGCGCCGAGGTCGAAGCGCCTGCCCTTGAGCGCGGCGAAGGCCGCCTCGGCATCGGCCTTCGCCGTCTCGCCGTAGATCTTGCCGGACGGCATCTCGGGATAGGCCGAGAAATGGGTGCGCGTGGTGATCGCCGTGATCGCCGCGTCCAGCGTCGAACGATGCGCGACCGCGAAATCACCCATGGATGCGCCTCCTGCTGCACGGCATTGACCAGCCGCTCACAGGGAAGATATATTAACCGGACGATCGGTCAATAGTAGAGTTGCGACAATGACCGCGGGGAGATGACGGCCATGGACGATGCACCGCTGCTGGTCGCGCGGCAGGACGGCGTCTGGACCCTGACGCTGAACCGGCCGCAGCGGCTGAACGCCTTCGATGCCGTCCTGCACGAAGCGCTGCGGCAGGAGCTGGCGGCGGCAGCCGCGGATCCCGCCTGCCGCGCCATCCTGCTCGCGGGCGCCGGCCGCGGCTTCTGCGCCGGCCAGGATCTGGCGGAGCCCGGGCTGACGGGTCCCGAGGTCGACCTCGCCGCGGTGCTCGACCGGGGCTGGAATGCGCTGGTGCGGGCGCTGCGGACCTGCCCGAAGCCCATCGTCTGCGCGGTGCAGGGCAGTGCAGCCGGCGCCGGCGCATCGATCGCCTTCGCCTGCGACATCACCCTGGCGGCGGAGGATGCCAGGTTCAGCCAGGCCTTCATCCGGATCGGCCTGATCCCCGACAGCGGCGCGACCTGGACCCTGCCCCGGCTGGTCGGCCCGGCGCGGGCGCGGGCGTTGGCGATGCTGGGCGATGCGGTGACCGGCGCCGATGCGGCGGCGATGGGGCTGATCTGGCGCGCGGTGCCGGCCGACCGCCTGAGGCCGGAAGCGGAGGCGACCGCCGCCCGCCTGGCGCGGCTGCCGGCCGAGGCGATGGCCGCGATCAAGGACGCGCTTGACCTCGGCGCCGTCCAGACCCTGGATCAGCAGCTGGAGCTGGAGCGCCGGGTGCAGGCGGGCCTCGGCCGCAGCGCGGATTACGAGGAAGGCGTGGCGGCCTTCCGGCAGAAGCGCCCCGCGCGGTTCCAGGGTGCGCCGGAATGACGCCCCAGGCCCTGGCGGAGGCCTGCGCGCGCGCGATGTGGGCGGAGGACCGCGCCTCCGCCGGCCTCGGCATGGCGATCACCCGGGTGGCGCCGGGCGAGGCGGAGCTGGTGATGACGGTGGAGCCGCGCATGGCGAACGGGCACGGCATCTGCCATGGCGGCTTCATCTTCGCGCTGGCCGACAGCGCCTTCGCCTTCGCCTGCAACAGCTTCAACCGCCGCGCCGTCGCGCAGTCCAACAGCATCACCTATCTGCGTCCTGCGCAGGTCGGCGACCTGCTGACGGCACGCGCGACCGAGGCCGTGCAGAGCGGGCGCAGCGGCGTCACGGATGTGACGGTGCTGGACCGGGAGGGGCGCGTGGTCGCGCTGTTCCGCGGCCTGTCCCGCACCGTCGAGGGGCAGTTGGTGCAGGAGGATGCGACATGACCGAGCCGCTGCCGGACGATGCCGAGCACCTGACGCCGGAGGTGCTGCGGACGCTGCAGCGCGACCGCCTGGCGGCGACGCTGCGGCACGCCTATGCGAAGGTCGCGCATCATCGCCGGGCCTTCGACGCCGCCGGCGTGACGCCCGATGATTTCCGGGACCTGCCGGACATCGCCAGGTTCCCCTTCACCACGAAGGCGGACCTCAGGGACAACTACCCCTTCGGCATGTTCGCGGTGCCTGAGGCGCAGGTGGCGCGCATCCATGCGTCCTCCGGCACGACGGGCAAGCCCACGGTGGTCGGCTACACGAAGGACGACATCGCGACCTGGGCCGGGCTGGTCGCGCGGTCCATCCGCGCCGCCGGCGGCCGGCCGGGGATGAAGGTGCATGTCGCCTACGGCTATGGCCTGTTCACCGGCGGCCTCGGCGCCCATTACGGCGCGGAGGCGCTGGGCTGCACCGTCATCCCGATGTCCGGCGGCATGACGGAGCGCCAGGTCCAGCTCATCGAGGATTTCGCCCCGGAGATCATCATGGTGACGCCGAGCTACATGCTGGCGCTGCTCGATGAGTTTCGCCGGCAGGGGCGCGATCCACGTCGCAGCAGCCTGCGGATCGGCATCTTCGGTGCCGAACCCTGGACCGAGGCGATGCGCCGCGAGATCGAGGAGGCCTTCGACATCCATGCCGTCGACATCTACGGCCTGTCCGAGGTGATGGGGCCGGGCGTCGCCAGCGAATGCGTGGAGACGAAGGACGGGCTGCACGTCTGGGAAGACCACTTCCTGCCGGAGGTGGTCGACCCCGCGACCGGCACGGTGCTGCCGGACGGCGTCGAGGGCGAGCTGGTGTTCACCAGCCTGACCAAACAGGCGCTGCCCATCATCCGCTACCGCACGCGCGACCTGACGACGCTGCTTCCGGGAACCGCGCGGCCGGCCTTCCGGCGGATGCGGAGGATCACCGGTCGCACCGACGACATGATCATCCTGCGCGGCGTGAACCTGTTCCCCTCCCAGGTGGAGGAGCAGATCCTGCGCGTCGCGAACCTGGCGCCGCACTACCAGCTCGTGCTGACGAAGGAAGGGCCGCTCGACAGCATGACGGTGGCGGTCGAAGCGGTACCGGGCGCGAGCGGGACGGAACGCGCCGCCGCCGCGCGGGAGCTTGCGCATCACGTGAAGGCCGTGATCGGCGTGACCGCGCGCATCGATGTCCGCGACGCCGGCACGATCGAGCGCAGCCTCGGCAAGGCCAGGCGCGTGGTCGACCGCCGGGCGAAGGGCTAGGCGATTGGCACGGCCACGCGCCGCGGATCATGAGGACAAGCGCCGGGCGATCCTGGCGCGGGCGGCGGAGCTGTTCGCGGCACACGGCTACGACCGTGCCTCGCTGGCGATGATCGCGCAGGCCTGCGGCGTCTCCAAGGCGCTGGTCTACCACTACTGGCCGGACAAGGAATCGATCCTGTTCGACGTGCTGCAAGCACATCTGCTGGAGCTGGTGGAGGTGGCGCGGCGGGCGAATGATCGCGCCATGGCGCCGCGTGCGCGGTTGGAGGCGCTGGCGGCCGCCTTGCTGGAGGCGTACCGGGACGCCGATGCGGTGCATCGCGTGCAGATCAACTGCATGCCGCTGCTGAACGAGGAACGGCAGGAGGCGCTGAAGACGCTGGAACGCACGCTGGTGGTCGAAGTCTCGGACACGCTGCGGGACATCTCGCCGCTGGCCAGGGACAGGCGGTTGCTGAAGCCGCTGGCGATGAGCTTCTTCGCGATGCTGAACTGGCACTATCTCTGGCACGACGAGAACGGGCCGTTGTCGCGCACCGACTACGCGCGGCTCGCGGCGTCGCTGGTGGCGGAGGGGATGCCCGCGGCGGCGGCGGCGGTCGGCAAGGATTACGCGGCGTCGTAGTCCAGCGCGATGCGGCCGGTGGCCGGGCGGCTCTGGCAGGTGAGCACGAAGCCGGCATCGATCTCCCAGGGCTGCAGCGAATAGTTCACCGCCATCGCGACCTCCCCCTGCACCACCCTGGCACGGCAGGTGCAGCACATGCCGTTACGGCAGGACCAGGGCAGGTCCAGCCCGGCGCGCAGCCCGGCGTCGAGGACGGTTTCGCCCGCCGCCATGGGCAGCTCGCGGGTCACGCCTTCCACGGTGACCGTCAGCATTGCCGCCGGCCGCGCATCGGCGGGCGGAGGCGCCGCAAGGCGGCGCGCCGGCTGGCCTGCCGAGAAGAGTTCGGCGTGGATGCGGGCAGGCTCGAAGCCGAGCGCCTCCAGCGCCATGCGCGCCGATTGCGCGAACTCCCCGGGACCGCAGAGGAAGGCCTCGGTCACCGCGCCGGGCGCGCAGAGGCCGGGCAGCAGGGCCGCGATGCGGGCGCCGTCGAGGCGACCATGCAGGACCGCCAGCTCATGCGTCTCGCGCGACAGGACATGGATGACGGAGAAGCGCGACAGGTGGCGATCCTTGAGATCTTCCAGCGCCTCCCGGAACATGATGTCGGCGGTGGCGCGGTTGCCGTACAGCAGCACGAAGCGGCTGCCGGGCTCGCGCGCCAGCAACGATCGCGCGATGCCCAGCACCGGCGTGATCCCGCTGCCGCAGGCGATGCCGAGCACGCTGCGCGGGGCTGCGGCGGCGTCGGGCATCAGGGTGAAGCGGCCCTCCGGCGGCAGCGCGTCCAGCCTGTCCCCAGGCGTCGCCCCGGCCTGCGCCCAGGGCGAGAAGGCGCCGCCGGGCACGCGCTTGACGCCGATGCGAAGCTCGCCGTCGTCGAGCCCGGAGCAGATCGAATAGGCGCGGCGCACCTCCTCGCCATCCACGATGCGCCGGACGGTGAGATATTGCCCGGGCCGGAAGGCGAACAGCGCCTCGGCACCGGGCGGCGGTCGCAGGCCGATCGAGACGGCGTCCGCGGTTTCGCGGCGGACATCCGTGATGGTCATCGCATGGAAGCGCGTGGCCGCCGCGAGGGTCATGTCAGTGACACTTGAACAGGTCGAAGGGCTCGCGGCAGGTGCCGCAGCGCCATAGCGCCTTGCAGGCGGTGGAACCGAATTCCGAGAGCTTCTCCGTCGCGCGGCTGGCGCAACGCGGGCAGGCGATCGCCTGCTCCTCGCCGAACAGGGCACGGCGGGATGCCGCCTCCGGCGGCGGCGCGATACCGTAGTCCCGCAGCGTGTCGCGACCCTGCCGGGTCATCCAATCCGTGGTCCAGGCGGGGTGCAGCACGGTGCGGACGCGGGGGCGGGGCAGGCCCGCCTCGCGCAGCGCGACCTCGACCTGCAGGGCGATCATGGCCATCGCCGGGCACCCCGAATAGGTGGGCGTGATGTCGACTTCCACGCCGCCATCCTCGGTGACCCGGGCATCGCGCAGCACGCCGAGATCGGCGATGGAGAGCACCGGGATCTCGGGGTCCGGCACCGTGGCCGCGACGTCGAGGGCGCGGCGGCGCAGCGCGTCGTGCGCCGGGTTCACCATGTCGCACCGGGATAGGCGCGCTGGAGGTGCTGCATGACAGCGAGCATGTGACCGAGATGCTCCGTATGCACGCCGCGGCGGCCGCCGGATTGCATCCAGCCATCCTTCGGCCGCGCAAGCGTCGCCTGCTCCAGCACGCGGGCGACGGTTGCCTCCCACGCCGCTTGCAGCGCGCTGTCCTCCAGCATCTCGCCGGTGTAGGGCCAGAGCGCCTCAAGCGCGTCGGCGCTGCGACGGTGGCTTTCCTCGGTGCCGTCGCCAAGGCGGATCAGCCATTCCGCGGCGTGGCGCAGATGATAGGCAGCCTCCTTCTCCGCCTTCGCCGCGACGGCGGCGAAGACCGGGTCGGCAGCGTCCTGCGCCTGGCGCCAGTACGGGTGCATATAGGCGCTGAACAGGAACAGCCGGGCGATGGTGAAGGCGAAGTCGCCATTCGGCAGTTCGAGCATCAGCAGGTTGCGGAACTGCGGCGCATCGCGGAGGTAGGCGAGGTCATCCTCGCGGCGCCCCTGCCCGTCCACCTCGGCGGCGCGGGCGTAGAGGCTGCGTGCCTGGCCGAGCAGGTCCAGCGCGATGTTGGCCAGCGCCAGCTCCTCCTCGAGCATCGGCGCATGGCCGCACCATTCGGACAGGCGATGGGCCAGCACCAGCCCGTCATCGGCGCGCGCGAGAAGGGGCGCGAGCGCAGGTGCATCGGTCACGGCGATGGTGGTCATTCACATATGCCCGACGTCTTCGGGAACCTCGTAGAAAGTCGGGTGGCGATAGATCTTGTCGGCCGTCGGCTCGAACAGGCTGCCGCGGTCGGCGGGGTCGGATGCGACGATGCTGACGGAGGGCACCACCCAGATCGAAAGCCCCTCGCCGCGCCGGGTATAGGTGTCGCGTGCGGCCTGCAGCGCCATCTCGGCATCCGGCGCGTGCACGCTGCCGACATGGCGGTGCGACAGGCCGGCGCGGGCCCGGATGAACACCTCCCAGAGCGGCATCTTCGGCTCGGCCATCGCCGTCACTCCGCCGCCAGCGGGGGCGCCGCGGCCGCGCGGGCGCGACGCTTGGCGGCATGGGCCAGCGCAGCTTCCCGCACCCAGGCGCCGTTCGCATGCGCCGCCTGGCGCGCGCGCAGGCGCTCCCGGTTGCAGGGCCCGTTGCCGGCCAGCACCTGGCGGAACTCCGCCCAGTCAATGGCCCCGTAGCGCCAGTGCCCGGACGCCTCGTCGAGCCGCAACGCGGGATCGGGGAAGGTCAGGCCGATGTGATGGCCTTGCGGCACCGTGGCATCGACGAACCGCTGGCGCAGCTCGTCGTTCGAGAAGCGCTTGATCTTCCAACGCATGGAGGTGTCGGTATGCGCGCTCTCGGTATCCGGCGGGCCGAACATCATCAGCGAGGGCCACCACCAGCGGTCCAGCGCATCCTGCGCCATCGCCTGCTGCTCCGCGGTGCCGCGCGCCAGCGTCAGCATGATCTCGTAGCCCTGGCGCTGATGGAAGCTCTCCTCCTTGCAAATGCGGATCATGGCGCGCGCATAGGGGCCGAAGGAGGTCCGGCAGAGCGGGATCTGGTTCATGATGGCAGCGCCATCCACCAGCCAGCCGATGGCGCCGATATCGGCCCAGCTCAGCGTCGGGTAATTGAAGATGGAGCTGTACTTGGCCTTCCCCGCCAGAAGCTGGTCGACCAGCTCCTCCCGGCTCGTGCCGAGGGTTTCGGCGGCGGCGTAGAGATAGAGCCCATGGCCGCCTTCATCCTGCACCTTGGCCAGCAGCGCGGCCTTGCGGCGCAGGCTCGGGGCTCGCGTGATCCAGTTGCCCTCCGGCAGCATGCCGACGATCTCGGAATGGGCGTGCTGGCTGATCTGGCGCGTCAGCGTGCGGCGATAGGCCTCGGGCATCCAGTCGTTCGGCTCGACTTTCTCCTCGGCGGCGACCCGGGCCTCGAAACGGGCGAGCCGCTCCGCATCCTCGGTCACCGGGGCAGCGTCATCCTTCTGGTTCAAGGCTTGCGTGTACATGCCAGGAAACCTCCCGATTGCCGGCATCATATGTCACAGAATTTCTCATATCAAGAAAATTTCGTAACACGTTAGCGGAAGCGCGCGTGCAGCGCCGGGCCGGCAGGAGGAAGCGCGCCGCTCTCGTCGCGGCCTTCGGCATCCAGCCAGACCTCGGAATCCGGCAGCAGCCGGGCATAGAGCCGCGCGGCCAGCGCGCGGGCCTCGCGGCCCGGCCAATCCGGCGGCAGCAACGCGCCGGGCAGGCGCGGGTCGCGGAGCACGACGCGGCGCCATTCATGCACCATCAGCACGCGCAGCGGCAGCGCTTCCGCCGCCGCCAGGGGTGCCGCTTCGAGCGGCGCGAAGATGCGGAGGAAGCGCGCATAGCCCTCATTGAGCCCGGCCAGCGGCCAGGCCCGCGCGGCGACGGCGCGGGCCTCTGCGCGGCTGCGTGGGGCGGCGGAGAGCACCGGTGCCGTGGTGGGCAGCCTGTCCGCCGCCCCGTGCCAGCCGACCAGCACGCCAGGCGCGAGCGGCGCGAAATCCTGGGCCGCCAGCGCCTCGCGCAGCGCCGCGTCGGCGGTCAGCACCAGGCGGAAGGCGCCGTCCCAGACGGCCGGCACGTCGTCGTAGATGCGGCGGCTGGCGTCGTCGAAGGCGGCCTCGCCGCGGGGGCCAAGGCGATAGAAGGACAATCGGCCGACCCGGTTGCGGACCAGCCAGTCCTCCTCCGTCAGGCGCGACATGGCGGTGCGGAGCTGGCCCGGGTTGACATCGAAGAACGCCAGCACCGCCGCCAGGGTTCCGAGCCAGAGCGAACCGCCGCGCGGCGCCACCGCGTCGCCCCAGATGGTGACGATGAAGGAAGCGGTGCGCGGCGTACCGCCGAGCCCCCGCAGGGCTGCCGCCAGCGCCATCACGCCCTGCTTGATTCCCTTCCGTGCCGAAACCGGCTACTTTCTCAGCCGGTTTCAGTACCGGAGGCAACATGCGCGTGCGGGCTTTTCTCGTGGGGCTTCTCGCCCTGGCGGCGATGGCGATGGGGTCGGCGCCGGCCGAGGCCCAGAATCGCTTCTACTTGGTCAACAATTCCGGCCAGACGATCATGGAGGCCTATGTCTCCCCGTCCCGCCTGGAGGATTGGGGGCCGGACATCCTCGGCTCCGGCGTGCTGCAGGCCGGCCAGCAGGTCTGGGTGACGCCCAATTTCGGCGACTGCCTGCTGGACGTGAGGGTGCGCTACCAGAACGGCGCCGAGGACCGGCGCATGCAGGTCAATGCCTGCAACCTGTCGCGCATCGCCTTCGGGGGCGGCGGCGGCTATGTCGGCGGCGGCGGGCCGGGTGCCTCGATCGGCGAGGTGCCGAGCGGCGGCAACCCGTCCTTCACCTTCGTCAACGGCACCGGCGTCACCATCCGCGAGATCTACATCTCGCTGTCGAGTGACCGGAACTGGGGTCCGGACCGGCTGGGCGCGAACGTCCTCCAGCCGGGCGGCAGCATGTTCATCAACCTGCCGCTCGGTCGCGGCTGCGAGTCGGATGTCCGCGTCGTCTTCATGAACGGACAGCCGGCCGAGCGCCGCGGCATCGAGACCTGCTCGCGCCAGCAGCTGGTCTGGCGCTGAGCCGATAGGACGTTCTACTGGTCGCCGGTCTCCGATGTGAGGCCGGCGACGGCGATCGCCGCCACCGCGCAGACCTCGTCCTTGTCGGAGGCGTCGCCGGAGACGCCGACCGCGCCGAGCACCGCGCCGTCGGCGGACTTGACCAGCACACCGCCCGCCACCGGCACCGCGGCACCGCCGGCCAGGTCCGACAGCGCATTCGTGAAGCCCGGCACCGACTGGGCGCGGCGGGCGAGTTCCCGCGTGCCGAAGCCGAGCGCCAATGCGCCATAGGCCTTGCCCTCGGCGATCTGCGGCCGCATCAGGGAAGCGCCATCCTCGCGCAGCAGCGCCTTGCGGTGGCCGCCAGCATCCAGCACCACGACGGTCAGCGGCGCGAGCCCGAGTTCCCGCCCCTTGGCGAGCGTCTCGCGGGCGATGGTGATGGCGGCATCGAGGGTGATGCCGTGTTGGAAACCGGCGGGCGCGGACTGTGCCATGGAAGCTCCTTCAGGATCGGAACTCCCCTCATGCCCCGCCGCGCCGCGGCCGTGAAGGGCGGCTCAGCGCGTCCCCGTGATCCGGCCGCTGGCGTCGCGCACGGTGACGCGGCCGGTGCTGTCGCGGGTCTCGGTGCCGGTGATGCGGCCGGAGCCGTCGCGCATCGTCACGGTGCCGGTGCTGTCCCGGCTGGCCGTGCCGGTGACGCGGCCGGAGCCGTCGCGGAAGGTCGTGTTGCCGCCGGAGCCGCGATCCGCCGTGCCGGAGACCCGCCCGGAGCCGTCGCGATAGGTGGTGGTGCCGCCGGAGCCCCGCTCCGCGGTGCCGGTGATCCGCCCCGACCCGTCGCGATAGGTCGTGGTGCCGCCGGAGCGGTCGGCGGTGCCGCTGACCCGCCCCGACCCGTCCCGGTAGGTGGTGGTGCCGCTGGCTTCCTTCTGGGCGAGCGCGCCAGACCCGGCGAGCGCCAGCCCGACCGAGATGCCGAGCGCCAGGCTTGCGATGCGTCGCATGGTCAGCGCGTCCCCGTGATCCGGCCGGCGGCGTCGCGGATCGTGACCCGGCCGGTGCTGTCGCGGGTCTCGGTGCCGGAGAAGCGGCCGGCGGCGTCGCGAAAGGTGGTGACACCGCCCGGGCCCCGCTCCGCCGTGCCCGAGAACCGGCCGGCCGCGTCGCGAAAGGTCGTGGTGCCGCCAGCGCCCCGTTCCGCCGTGCCGGAGAACCGGCCGGCGCTGTCGCGATAGGTCGTGGTGCCGCCGGCGCCCCGCTCCGCCGTGCCGGAGAACCGGCCGGCGCTGTCGCGATAGGTCGTGGTGCCGCCAGGGCCCCGCTGCTCCGTGCCGGAGAACCGGCCGGCGCCGTCGCGATAGGTCGTGGTGCCGCCGGCTTCCTTCTGCGCGAGCGCGGCAGGGCCGGCGAGCGCCAGCCCGACCGAGATGCCGAACGCCAGGCTTGCGATGCGCCGCATGACCGATCCCCTGCCTTCGAGGCGCCTCAGCTAAGCGCCTTTCGCAGCCTTTCCGCAACGAAATCCGGGGCGGCCAGCCTCACATCCCGCCGATGTAGTTCGGGCCGCCGCCGCCTTCCGGCGTGCACCAGTCGATGTTCTGGTCCGGGTCCTTGATGTCGCAGGTCTTGCAGTGCACGCAGTTCTGCGCGTTGATCACGAGCCGCGCGCCGCCGTCGCCGGCGCTGGCCGCGGCACCCGGCCCGGTCGCCTCGGCATCCGGCGTGCCCTTCAGCTCCCGCTCCGCCTCCGGCCCCACCGCCTCGTAGACCGCGGCCGGGCAATAGCGGCTCTCAGGGCTGCGGAAGGCGTCCCAGTTGACGCCCTTCCAGAGCGTCGGGTCGCGAAGCTTCAGATGCGCCGGCTGGTTCTCGTCATGGTTGGTGTTCGAGAGGAACACCGAGGAGAGCCGGTCGAAGGTCAGCTTGCCGTCCGGCTTCGGATAGGCGATCCGCGGCACGTCGGCCGCCTTCTTCAGGCTCTTGTTGTCGGCGTGGTGCGTCATCGTCCAGGGCGCGTTGCCGCGGAGCACGTAGGTATCGACCGCGGCGTTCAGCAGCCCGCCCCAGAGCCCCCATTTCGCGAAGCCCGGGCGGATGTTGCGCACGCCGGACAGCTCGCTCCAGACCCAGCTCGCGCGGAGCGCTTCCGGATAGCTCTCGAGCATGGGCGGCCGCGCCTCGGCGGCCAGCGCCGTCGCCACCGCTTCCGCGGCCAGCATGCCGGACTTCATCGCGGTATGCGTGCCCTTGATCTTCGGCACGTTCAGGAAGCCGGCGGTGTCGCCGATCAGCGCGCCGCCGGGGAAGACCAGCTTCGGGATCGATTGCAACCCGCCCTCGTTCAGCGCCCGCGCGCCATAGGCGACGCGCTTGCCGCCTTCGAAGAAGCCGCGCACCGCGGGGTGGGTCTTGAAGCGCTGGAACTCGTCGAAGGGCGACAGCCAGGGATTGGGATAGTCGAGGCCGACCACGAAGCCGACCGAGACCAGGTTCTCCCCGAACATGTAGAGGAACGACCCGCCATAGGTGTCGGATTTCAGCGGCCAGCCGGTGGAGTGCCAGACGAGGCCCGGCTGGTGCTTCTCCTTGGGGATTTCCCACAGCTCCTTGATGCCGAGCGCATAGGTCTGCGGCGCGGCGTCCTCGAGCAGCCCGAAACGCTCCGACAGCACCTTGGTCAGCGACCCGCGGCAGCCTTCGGCGAACAGCGTGTAGCCGGCACGGAGCTCCATCCCCGGCTGGTAGTCGGGGCCCTTCCCGCCGTCGCGGCCGATGCCCATGACGCCGGCGACGACGCCCTTCACGACGCCGTCCTCGATGATCGCCTCCGACGCCGCGAAGCCCGGATAGATCTCGACGCCGAGCGCCTCGGCCTTCGCACCGAGCCAGCGGCAGACATTGCCGAGGCTGACGATGTAGTTGCCGTGGTTGTGCATCTGCGGCGGCGTCGGCAGCTTGATGCCGCGGGTTTCGGTCAGCAGCATGAAGCGATCCTCGCCGGCCGGCGTCGCCAGCGCCGGCGGATCGTCGCGCCAATCGGGGATCAGCTCGTCCAGCGCCCGCGGCTCCAGCACCGCGCCCGAGAGGATATGGGCGCCGATCTCGCTGCCCTTCTCGACCAGGCAGATGGCGGCCTCGGGTGCAAGCTGCTTCAGCCGGATCGCGGCAGCGAGGCCGGCCGGGCCGCCGCCCACGATCAGCACGTCGAATTCCATGCTCTCGCGCTGTTCCGCATCACTCATGCTGGCCGGGTTCCTCCGCTTGCCTCCCGGATGTAGCCTCTCGCCCGCCGGCGCGTAACCCTGTGCCGATGGAACGAAGGGCGGGATGGACGGGACAGGCGAAGCGCTGCTGGCAGCACTCAGGCTGCAGCTCGACTGGGGCGTGGAGGAGGCGCTGGAGGATGCGCCGCCGGACCGCTTCGCGCGCCCCGCGCCGCCGCCCGCCGATGCCCCCGCGCCGGCGCCCAGCCGGCCGCGCCCGGTCGCTCCTGCTGCTGCGCTGCCGATCGCAACACCGGTCGCCTCCCGCGCCGCGGCACTCGCCGCCGCCGCCGGCACGCTCGATGCGCTGCGCCAGGCGATCCGCGACTTCGACGGCTCGCCCTTGCGGGAGACCGCGACCAACCTCGTCTTCGCCGACGGCGTCCCCACCAGCGGGCTGATGTTCGTGGGCGAGGCGCCGGGTGCCGACGAGGACCGATTGGGAAAACCCTTCGTCGGCCTGTCGGGCCGGCTGCTCGACCGCATGCTGGCGAGCATCGGGCTGAGCCGCACCGAGAGCTTCTACATCAGCAACATCCTGCCCTGGCGGCCGCCCGGCAACCGGACGCCGAGCGATGCGGAGATCGCGCTGTTCCTGCCCTTCATCCTGCGCCACATCGCGCTGGTGCGCCCGCGGCACCTGGTGCTGCTCGGCGGCACCGCGGCCAAGGGCCTGCTCGGCACCAAGGACGGCATCACGAGGCTGCGCGGGCGCTGGCGGGAGGTCGAGGTGCCGGGTCTCGGTCCCGTGCCGACGCTGGCGACGCTGCATCCCGCCTATCTGCTGCGCACCCCGATCGCCAAGCGCGACGCCTGGGCGGACCTGCTGACGCTGAAGGCGGCGCTCGCGACGAGTTGATACATTTGAGACGCGACAAGGGCGTCTGTGACTTTTGAGTCTGGACGCGAAACGGCTGCCGCCCTTATCTGCCCGCCGCCATGCGCGCGCCCCGCCCCATGGCCCGGCGAGCCCCTGCTTTGGCCCTCGCGGCCCTGGCCGGGTTCCCGTGCTGGCTCGCCCTCCCCCAGGCGGCCGGCGCGCAACGGGCCAACGAGAGGATCGCGGACCGGCAGGTCCGTCCGGGGGATCTGCCGCGCGGCGCCGCCACCATTCCGTTCCGGGAGGACGCGCCGCCGGTCGCCGGCCTGCCGCAGCCGCTGACCGAAGCGGCCGCCGCGCGGCTCCGGCGCGTCTTCGCCTTCCAGGCCGCCGGCGAGGATGAGCGGGCGATCCGCGAACAGGCGCGGCTCGGCAATCACCGGCTGCTCGGCCACGTGCTCGCGCATCGCTGGCTGCGCGACGGCGCCGAGGCGCCGGGGGCCGAGGCGCTCCGCGCCTGGCTCGCGCGCTACGGCGACCATCCGGACGCGGCCGCGATCCATGCGATGCTGCTGCGCGCCCTGCCCGAGGGCGAGGCCGCGCCCAATCCGCCCGCCGCGCGCGGCCTGTCGCCGGATGCGGAGGCCGATCCGCGGCTCCGCACGGCCGCTTTCGAGCGCTCGCCTTCGCTCGATGCCGGGCTCCGTGCGCTGGCACTCGCCGGTGACACGGCCGCCGCCGCCGCCCGTATCGACCGCCAGCGCGCGACCGCCGCGCAGGCGCTGACGCTGAAGACCGAGGTCGCGGCGGTCGCCTTCCGCGCCGGGCATGACGCGGCGGCGCTGGCGCTTGCCGCCGAGCTCGCCCGCGCCGGCGATCCCTCCGGCCGGGCGGGGTTCGTGGCCGGCCTCGCCGCCTGGGGCCTCGGCCGCCATGCCGAGGCGCTGCCGCTGTTCGAGAGCGCGGCGCGGGCCGAGGCGGCGACGGCCCCGCTTCGCGCCGCCGCCGCCTTCTGGACCGCCCGCGCCGCGGTCCGCACCCGCCAGCCGGCGCAATACGTGCCCTGGATGCAGGAGGCCGCATCGGCGCCGATGAGTTTCTATGGCCAGGTGGCGCGCCGCGCCCTCGGCCTCGATCCGGGCCTCGCCCGTCCGCGCGAGGTCGCGGAGGCGCCGGCTGCGGCGCTGGTCGCCGCCCTGCCCGGCGGCTGGCGGGCGCTGGCGCTGATCCAGGTCGGCCAGCGCGAACGCGCCGAGGCGGAGCTCCGCCTGCTGCATCCCCGCGCGGCGCGGAACCCCGAACTCATGCGGGCGCTGCACCAGGTCGCGTCGCACGCCGGCATGCAGCATCTGGCGGGCCAGCTCGCGCAGCGCCTGCCCGATGCCGGTGCCGTGCCGCCCATCCCGCCGATGCCGCTGCTCGCGATGCCGCGGCTCGCCCCCGGCGGCGGCTTCCGCATCGACCCGGCGCTGCTCTATGCGCTGACCCGTCAGGAATCGAATTTCGAGCCCGCCGCGATCTCGCGCGCCGGGGCGCGCGGCCTGATGCAGGTGATGCCGGAGACCGCGAGCTTCCTGACCGGCGACCCGACGCTCGCCGGCGAGGCGATCGAGCGCCTGCACGATCCCGCCTTCTCGCTCGAGCTCGGGCAGCGCTACCTGCTGGTGCTCGCCCGGCAGGAGGGCGTTGGCGGCGACCTGATCCGCATGCTCGCCGCCTACAATGCCGGGCCGCTCAGCGTGCTGCGCTGGCAGCCGGCGACCGCGCATCGCGACGACCCGTTCCTGTATGTCGAATCGATCCCGATCGACGAGACGCGGGACTTCGTGCAGCGGGTGCTGGCCTGGTCCTGGATCTATGCCGCCCGGCTCAGCCTGCCCGCGCCGAGCCTGGACGCGCTGGCGGCCGGCGCCTTCCCGCGCTTCGCCTCCTCGCAGGACATCCTGGTGATGCTGCGGCGCCACGAAGGGCGATAGCGGCTCCGTTTGCGCGGGGCGGTGCTCGCGCCCACATTCGGCGGCCGAGGATCAGGACCCTTGCCATGCCGATCGACGAAAGCCGCCGCTTCCTGCCGGTGAACATCGCCGTGCTGACGGTCAGCGACACCCGCGACCTCGCGACCGACCGCTCCGGCGATACGCTCGCGCAGCGGATCGAGGCCGCGGGCCATCGCCTGGCCGATCGCCGCATCGAGCGCGACGAGGCGGATGCGATCGAGGCCGTGCTGCGTCGCTGGATCGCCGATCCCGCGATCGATTGCGTGATCACCACCGGCGGCACCGGCATCACCGGCCGCGACGTGACGCCGGAAGCCTTCGCCCGCGTGCTGGAGAAGGAGATCACCGGCTTCGGCGAGCTGTTCCGGATGCTGAGCTACCAGAAGATCGGCACCTCCACGATCCAGTCGCGGGCGATCGGCGGCGTCGCCGGCGGCACCTACCTGTTCGCCCTGCCGGGCTCGACCGGCGCCTGCAAGGATGCCTGGGACGACATCCTGGTCCACCAGCTCGACGCCCGCTTCCGCCCCTGCAACCTGGTCGAGCTGATGCCCCGGCTGCTGGAGCATCTCCGGAGCGCGTAGGGGTCGCCAAGGCCAATCGTACGTTTCATTTGTGCGATCCACCTCCCCGATCTACCGTCGGCGACATGGACGGGCACGGATCGACCAAGCTCCCTTGGCAGGCCTCAATGGCGCGGAGCCGCCTTGCCGACATCATCGACCAGGCGGTCGAAGGCCATCCGCAATTCATCCGGCGTCGCGACGGCAAGGAGGTCGTCGTGGTGTCTCGCGACTACTACGACCGTACCAAGGGCAGCCTGAAGAGCTATCTTCTGGAAGGCGGGTACGAAGCCGACGGCGAGGATGAGTTCGACGCCATCATGGATGGCGTCAGGGAAAGCGTCGGGGAAAGCTTCGGGCCTCGCTCCACCGGCTGAGGCCGTGTTCCTCCTCGACACCGACGTCCTCAGCAGTCTGCGGAGGGCGAAGCCGCATCCTCTGGTCCGGGCGTGGATTGCAGAAGCCGATCCTGCCGCACTCTCGACCTCGGTCATCACGGTGACCGAGATCCAGTGCGGCATCGAACGGCAGCGCCCCGGCAATCCGGCCTACGCCGAGGCAACTCAAGCTTGGCTCGACAGGCTGCTCCAACTGGGCGACATGCGCGTCCTGCCGCTGGAGGTGGAGGCTGCGCAGCTTCTCGGCCGGATGCACGAAACGCCCGCGCTCAGAAACTTCGTTCTTCCCTCGCCCGGCCAGAAGCGCCCGAAGACCGCGGCCGACCTGGCGGTGGCAGCGATCGCCATCGCCTGCGGCGCCGCGATCGCGACCGGCAACCACGCTCACTTTGCTGCAATCGATGCGTGCTTCCGGCTGCCTGGCCTGTATGACCCATTCAGGAATGAGTGGCTGCGGGAACGACCGGCGTAACCGGCTGCCGCCGCCCGAAACCATGTTCTCTTATTGTTCTTGACAGCGGCACTCGCGAAGGTTGAAATCGCCCAGAACGGATGGAGAACCCCCATGCCGGACGGCAGCCTCGTTCACGACCCGGATTTCGCGCAGGAGATGCCCTGTGGCGCGGTGCCGCCCCTTGCGCGGCGCGGCCGCGGCGCGGTGACCAATCCGGCCAACCGCTACGAGCGCGCGGCAGCGGAAGCCTTCGACGATGGCTGGGGCACGCTGGAGGAAGCCTTCGCGGAGCTGCCGCCGCTGCCGACCACGCTGACGCCCGAGAAGTCGCGCAGCGCCATGGCCTGGAACGACAGCCCGGATATCGGCTTCGACCGCTCCATCAATCCCTATCGCGGCTGCGAGCATGGCTGCGTCTATTGCTATGCGCGGCCGTCGCACGCCTATCTCGGCTATTCGCCCGGCCTCGATTTCGAGACCCGTCTCATGTTCAAGCCGGAGCTGGCGGCGCTGCTCGAGAAGGAGCTGCGGAAGCCCGGCTACGTGCCGCGCCCGGTCGCCCTCGGCGCCAATACCGATCCCTACCAGCCGGTCGAGCGCACCCTGCAGCTGACCCGCCGGGTGCTGGAGGTGCTGGAGCGCTTCGGCCATCCGGTGACCATCGTCACGAAATCGGCCGGCGTGCTGCGCGACCTCGACATCCTGCGCCGCCTGGCGGCGCGGAACCTCGTGCATGTCTGCCTGTCGGTCACGACGCTCGACCCCAAGCTCGCGCGCGCGATGGAGCCCCGCGCCGCGACGCCGGCGCGGCGGCTCGCCGCCATCCGGGCGCTGGCCGATGCCGGCGTGCCGGTCGGCGTGCTGGCGGCGCCGATGATCCCCGCGCTCAACGACATCGAGCTGGAACGCATCCTGGAAGCCGCCGCCCGCCACGGCGCCCGGCATGCCGGCTATGTCGCGCTCCGCCTGCCGCTCGAGATCGCTGGGATGTTCGAGGCCTGGCTGCACCATCACATGCCGGACCGCGCCGGCCGCGTGCTGGCGCTGGTGCGGGAGATGCGGGGCGGCGCGCTCTACGACAGCCGCTTCGGCATCCGCCAGCGCGGCACCGGCCCTTATGCGACGCTGCTCGCGCAACGCTTCACGCTCGCGATGCAGCGCTACGGGCTTGGCCCCGCCGGGCGCGGTGCCAAGGTATCCGGCGTCATCGGCTGGACCGGGCTCGACTGCTCCCAGTTCCGGGTGCCGGCACCGGCCGCGAAGGCCGAAGCGCAGCTCGCTCTCTTCTGATGCGCTGCTAAAATGCCCCGGGACCGAATCGCCGGCGCCCGGGGGAAGGCCGCTTGCCGCACTACCGACTGGAGCTCGAGCATGGCGGCCGCGTCGCCGGTGTCGACGAGGCGGGCCGCGGCCCGCTCGCCGGGCCGGTGCTGGCGGCCGCAGTCCTGTTCCGGGGCCGCCCGCCCGCCGCACTCGCGCGCCTGCTCGACGACAGCAAGCGCCTCTCGCCCGACGCCCGCGACCTCGCCTATGTCGCGCTCCGGCAGGCGGCGGCGGCCGGCCTGCTCGACTACGCGGTCGCGGCGGCGAGCAGCGCCGAGATCGGCCGCATCAACATCCTGGCCGCGACCCACCTCGCCATGCGCCGCGCCGTGGCGCGGCTGGCGCTGGTGCCTGACCTCGTGCTCGTCGACGGCAACCGCGCGCCGGCGCTTGCCTGCGCCACGCGCTGCGTGATCGGCGGCGATGCCGAATGCCTCTCGATCGCCGCCGCCTCCATCCTCGCCAAGGTCACGCGCGACCGCGCCATGCGCCGGCTGCATTTGCGCTGGCCGGCCTATGGCTTCGCGAGCCATGTCGGCTACCCGACGGCCGCGCATCGCGCCGCACTCGCCGAACACGGCCCCTCGCCGCATCACCGGCGCGGCTTCGCGCCGGTCGACCAGGCTGTCCTCCACTTCGCTTGACGTCGATTCGCTGCGCGATTCTAATGGCTTGCAGGCCCCGGCGGGCCGGGGGATCGCATTTTGGGGACCGGGCTCGACTTGCCGCTCGACCAGATCATGGTCGGCGACTGCATCGAGATGCTGCGCAGCCTGCCGCCAGCCTCAGTGCATGCGGTCTTCGCCGACCCGCCCTACAACCTCCAGCTCCGCGGCGAGCTCCGGCGGCCCGACGACAGCCTGGTCGACGCGGTCGACGACGACTGGGACCGGTTCGAGGATTTCGCCGCCTACGACGCCTTCACCCGCGAATGGCTGACCGAGGCGCGGCGGGTGCTGCGCAAGGACGGCACGCTCTGGGTCATCGGCGCCTATCACAACGTCTTCCGGCTGGGCACCGCGGTGCAGGATCTCGGCTTCTGGATCCTGAACGACGTGATCTGGCGCAAGGCGAACCCGATGCCGAATTTCCGCGGCCGGCGCTTCACCAATGCGCATGAGACGCTGATCTGGGCGGCGCGCGGCCCCGAGTCGAAGTACCGCTTCAACTACGCCGCCATGAAGGCGCTGAACGAGGAGCTGCAGATGCGCAGCGACTGGTTCATCCCGCTCTGCACCGGCGCCGAGCGGCTGCGCGACGCCAAGGGTGCCAAGCTGCACCCGACCCAGAAGCCGGAAGCCCTGCTGCATCGGGTGATCATGGCCTCGACCGTGCCGGGCGAGGTGGTGCTCGACCCCTTCCTCGGCTCCGGCACCACCGCCGCCGTCGCCAAGCGCCTCGGCCGCCGCTTCATCGGGATCGAGCGCGAGGCGGCCTATGCGGCGGCCGCCAAGGCCCGCCTCGACGCCATCCAGCCGATCGGCGAAAGCGCCGCCGCGCCCTTGCCCTCGAAGCGCGAGCAGCCGCGCATTCCCTTCGGCGTGCTGGTCGAACGCGGCCTGGTGCCCGCCGGATCCCGCCTCTACGACCGCGCCCGGCGGTTCGAGGCGCTGGTCGGCGCCGACGGCACGCTCCGCTGCGGGACCGCGACGGGATCGATCCACAAGGTCGGCGCCGCCGTGCAGGACGCCCCCTCCTGCAACGGCTGGGCCTTCTGGTACCTGCAAGGCAGGGACGGCCGGCTGCGGGTGATCGACGAATTGCGCACCGAGATCGCCGGGGCCGCGCCCATATAGCGGCCATGGACGAAACCGCCCTCAGCCGCCGGCGTGCCGACCACCAGCAGCTGCAGCAGCTCATCGCCGGGCTGACCGAAGGCGTGATCCTGATCGATCCCGACCAGAGCATCGCCTGGGCCAATCCCTGCGCGCTGGCGATGCACGGCGTCGCGGAGATCGCCGAGCTCGGGCGCGACGTCGCCGATTACCGCCGGCGCTTCGAGCTGCGCTACCGCAACAACCATCGCCTGGCCGAAGGCGCCTATCCGATGGAGCGCGTGCTGGCGGGCGAAGCCTTCGACGAGGTGATCGTGGAAGTGGCACCGGCCGGCGCGGAGGAGCCGCGCTGGACCCACCGCATCCGCAGCCTGGTGCTGACCGACCGGGACGGCAATCCCGATTGCCTCGCCCTCGTGCTCGGCGACGAGACCGAGCGCTACGACGCCGAGGCGCGGTTCGAGACGACCTTCGCCGCCAACCCGGCGCCGGCCGTCATCCTCCGCCTCGAGGACCGGCGCTACGTCAAGGTGAACCAGGGCTTTTTGGAGATGACCGGATTTCCGGCGGAGAGGATCGTCGGCCGCTCGGCGCACGACCTCGATATCCTGGAAGGCGCCGAACGCCGGGATCTCGCGATCGAGCGGCTGCAGGAAGGCCGCACCATCCCGCAGATGGAAGCGGCACTCCGCACCGCCGACGGCACCGAGAAGCTGGTGCTCGTCGCCGGCCAGCCGATCGAATTCGGCGCTGCCGCCTGCATGCTGTTCTCCTTCGCCGACCTGGAGCCACGGAAGCGCGCCGAGACCGCGCTGCGTCAGAGCGAGGAGCGTTTCGCCAAGGCGTTCCGGCTGGCCCCCGTGCCGATGGCGATCGCGAGCCTCGGCCGCGACGGCGCCCGCTTCGTCCTGGTCAATGACAGCTTCGGCGCGACGACCGGCCATGCCGAGGCGGAGATCGTCGGGCGCACCGGCGCGGAGGTCGGGCTCTGGGAGAGCGAGGCCGCGCGGCGCGACTTCGACCGGCAGCTCGCCGCGACCGGCAGTATCCGCGACATCGCCGCGCGCTTCGCGACCCGGGAAGGCGGCGTGCTCGACTGCCTGGTCTCCGCCGAAACGGTCTCGATCAACGACCTGCCGCACATGCTGCTGTCCTTCCTCGACGTGACCGCGCGCCGGCGGACGGAAGCGGAGATCGTCGGCGCCATCGAAGCGGTGATGCACGACACCTCCTGGTTCAGCCGCGTCGCGCTCGAGAAGCTGGCCCGGCTCCGCCGCATGGACGAGGGCGGCGGCGCGGCCGGGGTGGCGCTGGCGGAGCTGACGCCGCGTGCGCGGGAAGTGCTCGGCCTCGTCTGCCAGGGCCTGGACGACGCGACGATCGCGGGCCGGCTCGGGCTGTCGCGGACGACCGTGCGCAACCATGTCAACGCCCTCTACGCGCGGACCGAGGTCCATAGCCGGGCAGCCCTGGTCGTCTGGGCGCGCGAGCGCGGCGTGACCGGGGAAGAAGCGCCGGCGAAGCCCGCGAAGCGCCCGAAAACCCGCTGACATGATGCGCCTGCACCAGCACGGCTGGTGCATCCGGCTCTCACGCCCGGGCTCGGCCCGCGCCAGATTCCCCATCGACGCAGCAGGCTCCGGCGATGGTCGCCGGTCGGCTGCGGATGGAGAAGCGTGATGGACAAGGATCGGATCGAAGGCGCGGCCAAGCAGGTGAAGGGCTCGGTCAAGGAAGCGATCGGCAAGGTCACCGGGAATACCGCGACCCAGGCCGAGGGCGCCGCCGAGAAGGCGGCCGGCAAGGTGCAGAGCACGGTCGGCAAGGCCAAGGACGCGGCACGCGACGCGCTCGACAAGTAGCCGGCCGCCACGCCGGCGCGACATCCGAACAGTCAGCGACGGGATCGCCGGCCAGCGGCCGGCGATCCTCGTCATGGGAGTGCCCAGACCTTGGCAGCCAGTTCCACCGCCCCCTATGCGGGGTTTCCTTCCAGCACGACACAGGCGCTCGTCGAAGGCGCGCCGTCGCTGCGGTCCCGGATCTCCTGGGGTGCGGTCGCGGCCGGAATCGTGACCGCGCTCGCGGTCAGCGCCATGCTGAGCCTGCTCGGCACCGGCATCGCCGGCAGCGCGGTCGACGCCACGGCACGGGCCACGCCCTCGGCCGCAAGCTTCGGCATCGGCGCCGGCCTCTGGCTGCTGGCCTCGAGCCTCATCGGCCTCGCCGCCGGCGGCTATGTCGCGGCCCGTCTCTCCGGCATCGCCGACGGCACCGACGGCACCCTGCACGGGGTCGCGATGTGGGGTGCATGCGCCGCCCTCTCCCTGGTTCTCGTCGGCAATGCGGTGGGCGGCATCGCGTCCTCGACCGCGAGTGGTGCTGCCAGCGTCATCGGCGGCCTGGGGCGCGGCGCAGGATCACTGGCGTCGGCGGCCGGCCAGGAGGCGTCCGGCCGGATCGATACCGGCACGCTGCAATCGATGGCCCAGGCCCTGGTGCAACGGGCGCAGAGCGCGCTCGACACCGGCGGCTCGCCGGACCGGATGACCTCCGACCAGCGGCGCGCGGAAGCCGGCATGCTGATCACCCGGCGCGTCACCGATGGCCAGCTTTCCGGGCCGGATCGCGATCGCCTGGCGCAGCTCATCGCCGCCGAATACGGCATCAGCGCCGAGGACGCGCAGGCGCGCGTGCAGCAGGTGGAGCAGCAGATCCAGGCCGGGCTCCGCCAGGCCGAGGAAACCGCCCGCCGGGCGGCCGACGCCGCAGCCAGGGGCGCTTCGCTGGCCGCCTACTTCGCCTTCGGCACGCTGCTGCTCGGCGCCGGCGCGGCGGTGCTCGGTGCCCGGCTCGGCACCCGGGCGCTGCTCGGCGTGTCGGCGGCGCGCCGCTGACCGGCGGGGCCGATCAGCGCCTGACGGCGCGGAGCGCCGCCAGCGCCAGGCCGGTCTTCACGATGGTGCCCGGGATGAAGACCACGAAGCCCGCGACCAGCGCCCGCTCGGCGCCCACGAAGCTCGCGAGCCAGATCAGCCCCGGCACGAAGATCACGAGATGGGCCATGAGCAGCACCGCGCCGCTCCGGATCCAGCCGCCGCGCGCCCGGCCGGCGATCCAGGCGGCCGGCAGGAAGCCGATCAGGTAGCCGGCGGTCGGACCCATCAGCGCCGCGATCCCGGCCGCGCCGCCGGCGAAGACCGGCAGACCCAGGGCCCCTTCCGCGAGGTAGAGCGCCACCGAGGCAACGCCCAGCCGGGCGCCGCCGAAGGCGCCGAGCATGAGCACCGCCAGGGTCTGGAGAGTGGCCGGCACCGGCCAGAACGGCACCGCGACCTGCGCCGAGGCGGCGAGGATAGCGGAGCCGAGCAGCGCGAATGCCGCGAAGCGGAGCCCCTGGCGGGGGGTGGTCAGGGCGAGGGCCATCGGGGTCTCCTTCGAAAGCGTCACCCCGCCTGTCGCATGGCCGCCGGCCCCGGGGCAAGCGCCAGCAGCCGGCGCATCGCCGTCGGCAGGCCGGCATCGGCCGGCGCTGCCTCGTAGCCCGGGGGCCGTGGCAGCAGCGGCACCTCGGCCAGCAGCAGCCGCATGCGGAGCTCGAAATGGGTGAAGCCGTGCCGCGCCTCGCCCGGCGCCGGGCGCCAGGAAGCGGCGACCGGGGCGAAGGGCATCGCCTCCGCCGAGGTCCAGGGCGCCTCCCGCCAGGGTGTCCCCGGCACTTCCAGCATGCCGCCGAGCAGGCCCTCCGGCGGCCGCCGGCGCAGCAGCATCCGCCCCGTCGGGTCACGCAGCAGGAAATGGATTCCGTGGCGGACCGGCCGCAGCTTCTTCGCGGCCTTGACCGGCAGGCTCTCCGCGATCCCGGCAGCGCTTGCGGCGCAATGCCCGCGCCAGGGGCAGAGCGCGCAGGCGGGCCTGCGCGGCGTGCAGATCGTGGCGCCGAGGTCGAACAAGGCTTGCGCGAAATCCGAAGGCCGGGCGCGCGCCGCCGGCTGCTCCATGAAACGGGCGGCATAGGCCGCCAGGCGCGGCTTGGCGCCCGGCAGCGGCGCCGTTTCCGCCGACAGCCGGGCGGTCACCCGCTCGACATTCCCGTCGACCGGCACCACCGGCTCCCCGAAGGCGATCGCCGCGACCGCTGCCGCGGTATAGGCGCCGATCCCCGGCAGGCGCGCGAGCCCTGCCGCATCGCGCGGGAAGCCACCGGCCGCGACCACGGCCTGCGCCGCCGCATGCAGGTTCCGCGCCCTTGCATAGTAGCCGAGCCCGGCCCATTCCTCGGCCAGCGCCTCCCAGGGCGCGGCGGCGAGCGTCTCGACATCGGGAAAGCGGGCCAGGAACCGGGCATAGCGGGGCGTGACGGCCACGACCGTCGTCTGCTGCAGCATGACCTCGGACAGCCAGACGCGGTATGGATCGCGCTCGCCGCGCCAGGGCAGGGAGCGACGGTGGCGGTCATACCAGGCGAGGAGGAGATCGGCGGGCGGCATGGCAGGACAGGATGACCGATTCTTCGGCGGCCCGCGCCCCCTCGGCGCCATCCTGCCGCGGCTGACCCGGCCCGCCTTCAAGCGCCGCAGCCCGGCCGGCGCCCAGCTGATGGCCGATTGGCCGGCGGTGATCGGACCCGCGCTCGCCGCCGTCAGCCAGCCGAAGCGGCTCTCGGCCGGGACCCTGACGCTCGCCTGTTCGGGCCCGATCGCGATGGAGCTCACCCATCTCGCCCCCGAACTGATCGCCCGGATCAATGCCCATCTGGGCGGCGCCCAGGTCGAGCGACTCCGATTCGTGCAGGAGGCGCAACGGCGCACCCTTCCCCCGGCCCGTCGCCCGGAACCCCAGCTTCCGGAACGGGTCACGGCCGAACTGGCGACGCTGCGATCGGAGCCGCTGCGCGCCGCGCTGGAAAAGCTGGCCCGCGGCGTCTATCGCACCAGGGGCTGAGTCGCCGCGCGAGTCGCGCTACACACGCGCGGGCCAGACCGGAGACCGCTTGCCATGTTCCACCGCCGTCATATCCTCGCCGCCGGCGCCGCTGCCGCCTTCGCACCGGGCCTCGCGCACGCGCAGGCCGAGGATCCGCGCACCGCACCCCGCACCGCCGGCCGCGCCGAGGCACGGTCCGAGGTGATCGAGTATTTTTCCCTCACCTGCTCGCATTGCGCGGATTTCCACCGCACCACCTGGCCGCGGGTGAAGCAGGAGCTGGTCGAGACCGGCCAGGTGCGCATGGTATGGCGCGACTTCCCGCTCGATCCCATCGGCCTCGCCGCCGCCGCGGTCGGCCGCGCGCTGCCGGTCGCGAGCTACGAGGGCTACCTCACCGCGCTGTTCGCGACCCAGGACCGTTGGGCCTTCGCGCGCGGCGCCGACAACAAGGAGGAGGTGTTCCGCATCGCCGCACTCGCCGGCATGAGCCGCCAGGCCTTCGATGCCGCCTGGGGCGACGACGCGCTGAAGCGGACGATCCTGGAAGGGCGCCTCCGCGGCGAGCGGGAGCACAATGTCAGCGCCACGCCGACCTTCGTCTTCGGCGGCAACCGCAGCGTCTCCGGCGCCATCGCCTATGACCGCTTCGCGGCCGAGGCGGCGCGTTGAGAGCCTGCCTCGGAAGCGTGGCAGGTCGCTCTGGCGGTCCTTTTCCGCCCCTGCCGCGCCGCCTTCCTTGCCGATGCAATCAGCATCGGCAGCGTCAGCCGACACGACAGGAACGAAAAATGCCTCGCCAGACCAACCTACCACCCTCCCGAGACAGGCTCTGAGCATGGCGGCGCCCGATGACGGCCTGGCCCGCGACCTCGGCCCGGATGCGACGCCGGACACCGAGGCGCCGCTGAGCCAGGCCGACCGGCGCGCCGCCACCCTCTCCCGCATCCGGATCGCGGGCTTCAAGAGCTTCGCCGAAGCCACCAATGTCGACGTGCTGCCCGGCCTCACCGGCATCGTCGGCCCGAATGGCTGCGGCAAGTCGAACGTGGTCGAGGCGCTGCGCTGGGCGATGGGCGAGACCTCCGCCAAGTCGCTCCGCGGCGGCGAGATGGACGACGTCATCTTCGCCGGCACCGCCGCCCGCGCCGGGCGCAACATGGCCGAGGTCACGCTGAGCCTCGACGACGCGGCGGGCCTCGCGCCGCCGCCGAACGAGGGCGTCGCGGAGCTGGAGATCTCCCGCCGCATCGCCCGCGGCGAAGGCTCCGCCTTCCGCGTCAATGGGCGCGAGCTTCGGGCGCGGGACGTGCAGACGCTGTTCGCCGATATCGGCTCCGGCGCGCGCTCCTCGGCGATGGTGAGCCAGGGGCGGGTCGCGATGCTGATCCAGGCGAAGCCCGAGGATCGCCGCCAGGTGCTGGAGGAAGCGGCCGGCATCTCCGGCCTGCGTGCCCGCCGGCACGAGGCGGAGCTGAAGCTGCGCCAGGCGGAGCAGAACCTGGCCCGCGCCGAGGATCTGATCGGCGGCCTCGACCAGCAGCGCCAGTCGCTGCAACGCCAGGCGCGGCAGGCCAACCGCTACCGCAACATCTCGGGCCTGGTCCGCGCCGCGGAAGGCGAATGGCTGGCGCTGCTGGCCGCCCGCGCCGGCGCCGCCCTCGATGCCGCCCGCGACGCCCAGCGCAGCGCGCAGGATGCGGTCCGCCAGGCCGAAGCGGAGGCCGAGGCCGCCGCGATCCGCCTGCATGAAGCCGAGCAGGCATTGCCGGCCCCGCGTGCGGCCGAGGCCGAGGCGCGCACCGCGCTCGAGCGCCGCCGCATCGAGCAGGAAGGGCTGGAGCGCGAGGAAGCGCGCGCCACCGCGGCGCTGGCCGCCGCGACCGAGCGGCTGGAGCAGCTCGCCCGCGACCTCGATCACGCCGAACGCGCCGCGGCCGATGCCGCCGCGGCGGCGCGGCGGCTCAGCCAGGAGGATCAGGCGCTCGCCGCCGCCGAGGCCGGGCTGCCGCAGCGCGCCGAGGATGCGCGGGAGGCGCTGGCGCTCGCCGAGGATGCGGCGCGCGAAGCCGAGCGCGGCGCCGAACGCGCGACCGAGGCTGCGGCGGCCGCCGCGGCCGAGGCCGCCCAGGCCGAAGCCGCCGCGGCCGCCGCCGCGCAGCGCGCCCGTCGCGCCGCCGAGGCGCATGCCCGGATCGCCGGAGAACACGATGCCGCCGCCGCGGCGCTGGTGCCGGCGGAAGCGCTCGCCGAGGCGCAGCGCCGCGCGGTCGAGGCGGAGACCGCGCTGCTCGCCGCCCGCGACGCCCTGACCGCGGCCGAGGTGCAGCGCGCCGCTTCGCATGCCGCGCGCATCGCCGCCGCCGGCGCCGTCGCCGCGGCCGAGCAGGAAGCCGCCGCCGCGACCGAAGCCGCGACCGCTGCCGCTTCCCGCGCCGGCCGCATCGCAGCCGAGGAGCAGACGCTCGCCACCGAACGCGCCGGCGCCCTGGCCGACCGGCTGCCCGAAGGCGCGCTCGCCGCGGCCGAGGCGCTCGCCGCCGGGACCGCGCGCGACGCGGAAGCGGCGCGCGCGGCGCTCGATGCCGCCGAAGCCGCGCGCGTCGCGGCGCAGGCGGCGCATGCCGAGGCGCGCCGGCTGCTGGCCGAAGGCGAAGCGCGGCGACAGGCGCTCGCCGCCGAGCGGGAGGCCGCCTCCGGCCGCGCCCGCCGTGCCGGCGAACAGCATGCGCGGCTGCTGGCCGAACGCGCCGAGGCCGAGACGGCGCGCATCCCGCATGCGCGGCTGGAAGCGGTCCGCGACGTGCGGATCGAAGCCGAGGATGTCGAAGGCGCGGCCCGCGGCGTGCTGCAAGCCGCCGAGGCCGCGCGCCTCGCCGCCGCCGCCGCCCATGCCGATTCCCGCCGCGCCGCGGCCGAAGCCGAAGCCGAAGCCGCACGCCTCGCCGCCGAGATCGAGGGCCTGGCGCAGATGCTGCGCGCCGGCGACGCCACGCATCGACCCATCCTGGAAGCGCTGGCGCTGCCGGGCGGGCTGGAGGCGGCGGTCGCCGTCGCCCTCGGCGATGCGCTGGAGAGTGCGGCGGAGGACGCGGCGCCGCGCTTCTGGCGCGCCCTGCCGCCGCTGCCGGCGGCAGCGCTCCCCGGCTTTGCGACGCCGCTCGCGGCGCTGGTCGAGGCGCCGCCGGCGCTGCAGCGCGCGCTCGCGCTCATCGGATTGCTGCCGGAGGGCGCCGATGGCGACGCCCTGCAGGCGATGCTGTCGCCCGGCCAGGCGCTGGTGTCGCGCGACGGCGCGCTCTGGCGCTGGGACGGCCATGTGACCCGCGCCGGTGCGCCGAGCGCCGCCGCGGTGCGCCTCGCGCAGCGCAACCGGCTGCGCGCGGCCGAGGCCGCACAGGCCGAGGTCCTGGCCCGCACCGGGGAACTCGCCCGCGGGGCCGCCGCCGCCGGCGCGGCGGAAGCCGAGGCGCATGCCGCCGAACGCGCGGCGCGCGAGGCGCGGGCGGCGGCCGAGCGCGCGCTCGCCGCCGAACGCGGCGCGGAGGCCAAGCTGCTGGCCGAGGCCGCGGCGATCGAGGGCCGCATCACCGCCCTCGACCCGCAGATCGAAGCGCTCGCCGCCGGCCTGGCCGAGGCCGAAGCCGCGCGGCAGGCGGCGGAGGCGGCGCTCGCTGGCCTGCCCGACCCGGAGATGGCGACGCGCGGCTGCGCGACGACGGAAGCGGCGGCGCGCGACGCCGCCGCCGCCGAGGCCATCGCCCGCGATCAGCGCCGCCAGGCGAGCGAGGCGCGGGAACGGGCGCGGGCCGAAGCCGCCCGGATCGCCGCCCGCACCGCCGAGATCGAAAGCCGCCTCTCTGCCCTGGAGCCGCAATGCCTGCGGCTTCACGACGAGAGCGCCGCCGCCGCCGAGGCGGCGCGCGCCGCCGGGGCAGCGCTTGCCGGGCTGCCGCCGCTCGATGCGCCGCGCGCCGCGAAGCGCGATGCGGCGGAGGCCGAGCGCATGGCGGTCGCCGCCGAGCAGCGGGCCCAGGCCGGCCGCGCCGCAGCCGAGACGGCGCTGGCTGAGGCCCGCGACGCCGGCGCGCGCCTGGCGGCCCAGGCGGCGGAGGCCGAGAGCCGCCACGCGGCGCTTACGCCGCAGCGCGCCGGCCTCGCCGCCGAGCTGGCGGAGGCGGATGCCGCGCATCAGGCGGCGGCCGCAGCAGAAGCCGCGCTGCCCGACCTCGCGGCACTCCGCGATGCCGTCGAGGCGGCGCGCGCGGCCGCTGTCGCGGTGCGCGCGGAGGAGCTGGCGGCCCGCGGCCACGACGCCGCGCTGGCGCAGGAAGGCAGCCGCATCGCTGGCCGCCGCAGCGCGATCGCGGCCGAGGCGGAAGGCTGGTCGACCCGCGCCGGCGATGCCGCCGAGCGGCTGGACGACGTCCGCCGCCGCGCCGCCGAAGCGGGCGCCGAGTGCCAAGGCCTGGCGGCGCTGCCCGAGGAGGCTGCCGCACGCCGCGCTGCCGCCGGCAGCGTCCTGGCCGAAGCCGAGGCGCGGCATGCGGAGGCGGCCGCGGCACTCGCCGCCGCGGAGCGTGCCGAGCGCGCCGGGTCGGAAGCGCGCCGCGCCGCCGACCAGGCCTTTGCCACCGCGCGCGAGCGGCTGGTCCGCGGCATCGCGGCCGAGGAGAATGCGACGGCCGCCGGCGCCGCGGTTGCGGAGCGCATTGCCGAACGGCTCGGCGAGGGTGCCGAGCTGCCCGAGCCGCCGGAGGAGCTGTCGGACGCCGCCGAGGAGAAGGCGCGCCGCAAGGTCGAGCGCCTGACCCGCGAGCGGGAGGAGATGGGTCCGGTCAACCTCCGCGCCGATATCGAGATGGCGGAGGCCGAAACTCGCATCGGCGACATCACCCGGGAGCGGGACGAGATCGGCGCCGCGATCGCCAAGCTGCGCGGCTCGATCGGACACCTGAACCGCGAAGGCCGGGAGCGGCTGCGGATCGTCTTCGACAAGGTCGACCAGGAATTCCGCAGCCTGTTCACCCGCCTGTTCGGCGGCGGCCGCGCGCATCTGGCGCTCGTCGGCAGCGACGATCCGCTGGAGGCGGGGCTCGAGATCTATGCCGAGCCGCCGGGCAAGAAGCTCGCGACGCTCAGCCTGCTGTCGGGCGGGGAGCAGGCGCTGACCGCGCTGTCGCTGATCTTCGCGGTGTTCCGCTGCAACCCGGCGCCGGTCTGCGTGCTGGACGAGGTCGATGCGCCGCTCGACGACGCCAATGTGGAGCGGCTCTGCGACCTGCTCGACGGCATGGCGGCCGACAGCGGCACCCGCTTCCTGATCGTCACCCACCATCCGCTGACCATGGCGCGCATGCACCGCCTCTACGGCGTCACCATGCAGGAGCGCGGCGTGTCGCGGCTGCTCTCGGTCGATCTCGGCGCCGCGGTCGCGATGGCGGAGGCCTGAGAGCCGGGCGCCGATGGACTCGCTGATCACCGCGGCGGCGCGTGCGCTTGCCGCCGGCGATCCGCTCGGCGCGCTCAAGCGCGTGGCGCTGCGCGAGGATGCGCCGGCACTGGCGCTCCGCGGCATCGCGATGGCGCAGCTCGGCGATTTCGACCGTGCGAAGGACCTGCTGCGCCGTGCCGCGCGCGGCTTCGGCCCGAGGGAGGCGGTCGCGCGGGCGCGCTGCGTCGTCGCCGAGGCCGAGGTCGCACTCGCCGCGCGCGACCTCGGCTGGCCGGCAGAAAGGCTGGATGCGGCGCGGGCAGCGCTCGAGCGGCAGGGCGACCGGGCGAATGCCGCGCATGCCCGGCATCTCGAGGCCAGGCGGCTGCTGCTGATCGGCCGTCTCGACGCCGCCGAGCAGGCGCTGGCGGCAGTCGATCCCGCCCCTTTCCCGCCGGCGCTGATGGCGATGCATGAGCTGGTCGTCGCCGGCATCGCGGTGCGCCGCATGCGGGCGGAGGTGGCGCGCGCGGCCCTCGGCCGGGCCGAACACGCCGCGCGCGCGGCCGGCATCCCGGCGCTGGCGGCCGAGGTCGAAGGTGCTGCGCGTGCGCTGGAAGCGCCGGCGGCGCGGCTGATCGCGCGGGGTGCTGCGCGTCCGCTGCGGCTCGATGAAGTGGAGGCGCTGTTCGCGTCGGAGGCGCTGGTCGTCGATGCCTGCCGGCATGCCGTGCGCCATCGGCGCATTGCGGTTTCGCTCGCCACGCGATCGGTGCTGTTCGCCCTGGCGCGGGCGCTCGCCGAGGCCTGGCCCGGAGAGGCGACGCGGGATGCACTCGTCAGATACGCCTTCGGCGGCAGGGAAGCCGACGAATCCCATCGCGCCCGGCTGCGGGTGGAGATCGGGCGGCTGCGTGCCGCACTCCGCCCGCTTGCCGACGTTCAGGCGACGAAGCGCGGCTTCGCGCTGGCGCCGCGCGATGCGGCGGAGATCGTGGTGCTGGCGCGACCGGTCGAGGAGCGGCATGCCGCGGTGCTCGCTTTCCTCGCCGATGGCGAGGCCTGGTCGAGCTCGGCGCTCGCGCTGGCGCTCGGGGTCAGCCAGCGCCAGGTGCAGCGGGCGATCGATGCGCTGGCGGCGGCAGGCACGGTGCAGGGCGTCGGCCGCGGGCGGGCGCGGCGCTGGACGATGCCGCCGCTCATTGGATTCACGACAAGCTTGTTGCTCCCGTCGCCGCTGCCGGCGTGACTAGGATGGCTGCATGAAAAACCCAGCCGATATCCTCCGGGACCATGGTCCCTTCCCCGGTGCCGATCAGGTGCATGGCGTCACCTTCGACGGCCGACACGTCTGGTTCGCTTCCGGCGACCGGCTGAACGCCCTCGATCCGGAAACCGGAGAGGTGGTGCGCCGGATCGCGGTCGCGGCGCATGCCGGAACCGCCTTCGACGGCACGCACCTGTTCCAGATTGCCGAGGACCGCATCCAGAAGATCGATCCCGCGAGCGGCGCGATCCTCTCCACCATTCCCGCCCCCGGCGGCGGCGGCGATTCCGGCCTCGCCTGGGCCGAGGGCTCGCTCTGGGTCGGGCAGTACCGGGACCGCCGGATCCACCAGATCGACCCGGAGACGGGCGCCGTCATCCGCAGCATCGCCTCCGACCGCTTCGTCACCGGCGTGACCTGGGTCGACGGCGAGCTGTGGCACGGCACCTGGGAGGAGGAGCGGAGCGAGCTGCGGCGGATCGACCCCGACACGGGCGCGGTGCTGCGCACCCTGGAGATGCCGCCGGGGGCCGGTGTTTCGGGCCTCGAATCCGATGGCGGCGAGCGCTTCTTCTGCGGCGGCGGACCGAGCGGCAAGCTCCGCACGATCCGCCGACCGAAGTAGGTTCAGAGCAGGCCCGGCAGGAAGGGCAGCCCCATCGCGGCCTGCACGAGGGTGAACAGCGTGAGCGCCGTGTAGCCGAGTGCGAACAACCGCACCGGCAGCACGCGGCGTTCGCCGAACAGGCGCGCGGCGGCCAGGGCAAACAGCGGGATCGCCTGCAGCGCATGCGTCGCGAAGAAATGCGCGACGCGGAGATCCCCGCCATTCCGCGCCCAGCCCATGATCGCGGCGCCGCCGGCATCGCTCGGCATGCTGCCGACGAAATGGCCGCTGCTGCTGCCGAGATAGCCGGCGGCGAGGATGGTGAGCACACCGGTCAGCAGCAGCCCGTCGACGATCGCGGCCCGCATCGCCGGCGTCAGATCGGCCCGCGCATTGCGCCGGATCTGCCAGGCGAAGACCGGCGCCACCATGGTGAACATCACGGCCGTCACCCCCGCGATGGCATAGGCGGTGGCCCAGGCCGGGCTCGCCCGGTTGAAATGCGATGCGACGCCCCGGGATGCGGCGAAGCCGATCCAGGCAAGCTCCCCCAGCAGCCCGACGACGACCATCGCCGAATAGACCCGGTACCAGCGCCGGCCCCGCGTGCCGTCCGGCAGGTGGTGCGCGAACCAGGCGAGCGAGGCCAGGAACAGCGCGATCGAGAACTCGAACTTCAGCGGCTTCACCCAGACGCTCACGCCTTGGACGGCGCGATCGTCGAGCAGCGCGGCGAGTCCGGTCGGCAGCATCAGCATCAGGAAGAAGGCAGCGCCGGCCGCGAAGAGCGGCTCGCGGCGGAACAGCTCCGCCCACAACCCGTGGCGTCGCGCAGTCGGCAGGCGATCCATCGTCAGCGTCGTCATGTCGCTTCTCCTCAGACTGGCTGCATCCGGTGCCGCAGCACCCGGATGGCGGTGAACAGCAGGAAGCCGGCGGGGCCGAACAGGAAGGTCGCGGCGAGGCAGGGCAGCACCAGCAGGAAGGGGATGCGTTCGGCCCGCGCGGTGCGCGTTTCCCAGGCGCCGATGAAGAGGTCGAAGGCGAGGAAGTGCAGCCAGCCGGCCAGCACCATCTCCCGCACGCCGAACAGAAGCGCCACGTTGTCGAGCGTGTCGAAGCCGCCCTGCCCGCGCGACCAGAAGGCGAGCAGCACCGCCACATAGGCGACGGCAAGCAGGACCGGGATGAGCGTCGCCGCGATGCGGTCGGAGATCACCGGCAGCCAGGGGCTGGCGAGCAGCGCCACCCAGCCGGCGAGCGCCACCAGATTGCCCAGCCGGAACATCAGGTCGGGATCCATCATGGGCTCCTCCGCTTGCGTCGCCGGCAGACTGGCCCGCCAATCCAGACATCGTCAAGATATATTTTGACACTGTCTGGATCGGGCGCTATGAAGGCTTCGTGACGAGCAAGCCCAGCTACCACCACGGCGACCTGCGGGAGGCGCTGCTGCGCGCCGCCGAGAGCGAGCTGGCGGAGAAGGGCGTCGAAGCCTTCTCGCTCCGCGGCTGCGCGCGTCGGGCCGGCGTCTCGCATGCGGCGCCGGCGCATCACTTCCCGACCGCGGACCATCTGCTGACCGCACTCGCCGGCGTCGGCTTCGCGCGGCTGACGGCTTCGATGCGGCGGCATGCGGAAGCGGCGGCGCCGGAGCCCGAGGCACGGCTGATCGCGCTCGGGCTCGGCTACATCGCCTTCGCGGAGGCCGATCCGGCGCTGTTCAAGCTGATGTTCGGCTCCGACCGCCCCTCCCACGACGACGCCGCGTTCAAGGATTGCGCAAGCGCGGCCTTCGGCACGCTGGTCGATGCCGTCGCCGCGATCCGCGGCGCGCCGCCGCTCGCGTCAGCCGAGGGCACCCGCCAGCTCTCGGCCGCCTGGGCGGTGGTGCACGGCCTCGCGCATCTGCTGATCGAGCGGCGGATGCCCTTCCTCGACGGCATCGCGGCGCCCGAACGCCCGGCGATGCTCGGCGCCATCATCGCCGGCGCCGCGACTGCCGGCTGAGCGCCCCCGCAACGCGACGGGACATGGCGAAAGCGCCGCAAGGCCCTGAAAGTTCCCGTGGCTTGCTTGACACCCGGGCAGCAGGACCGTAGGAGCCCGATGCCTTCCGGGGGGTTCCGCGGGAGGGGCACACGTGACGCAGGACGACGGTTTCGAGACGCGGCTGAAACAGGCCAGGGCCCGCCAGGGGCTCGATCCGGCGCAGAAGACGCGCGGGGGCCTGCCGGCCGGCAGCACTTGGAGCATCGGCTTGCGTGCGGGGGTGGAGGTGGTCTCGGCGTTGATCGTCGGGATCGGGCTGGGGGTGATCCTGGATCGCTGGCTCGGCACCTGGCCCTGGCTCTTCCTGGTGTTCTTCGTGGTGGGCGGCGTCGCCGGGGTCCTGAACGTCTATCGCCTGTTCAACCCGCGGAGCGGCGCCGATCGAACGCGCGGGTAGCGTCCGATGATCGAAGGGCCGAATGGCCCGAAGGTCTGAATCGGACGCTCGGCTTAGACGGGTAGCGTCCGATGATCGAAGGGCCGAAGGGCCCGGAGGTCTGAATCGGACGCTCGGCTTAGACGGGTAGCGTCCGATGATCGAAGGGCCGAATGGCCCGGAGGTCTGAATCGGACGCTCGGCTTAGATTGGATTGGAGAGGCTCGGGTGGCAGTCGAAGGCAAGACGATCGATGCGCTCAGCCAGTTCGAGCTGACGCCGGCGCTGGGTGCCATCGGCCGCTCGGTCGGCTTCAGCCAGTCGAACCTGCACATGCTGGTGGCGGGCCTCCTGATCGTGGCGCTGATCATGGTCGGCATGCGGGCCCGCGCCGTGGTGCCGGGCCGCCTGCAGGCGGCGGCCGAGACGATGTACGAATTCGTGCACAACCTGGTCACCGCGCAGATCGGCGAAGAGGGCAAGCGCTTCTTCCCCTTCGTCTTCACGCTGTTCATGTTCGTGCTGTTCGGCAACATGCTGGGCCTGCTGCCTTACGCCTTCACCTACACCAGCCACATCGCCGTCACCTTCACGCTCGCCCTGGCGGTGTTCGTGCTGATCACCGTCGTCGCGCTGGTGATCCACGGCAAGCACTTCTTCGGCTACTTCTTCCCGGAAGGCGCGCCGATCTGGCTGGCGCCGATCATCATCCCGGTCGAGGTCGTCTCCTACCTCTCGCGTCCGATCAGCCTCTCCATCCGTCTCTTCGCGAACATGGTCGCGGGGCACGTGATGCTGAAGGTGTTCGCGACCTTCGTCGTCCTGCTCGGCGGGCTTGGCGCGGTCGGCCCCTTCGTGGCCGCGCTGCCGCTCGCCGTCAACGTCGCGCTCGTCGGGTTCGAAGTGCTGGTGGCCTTCCTGCAGGCCTATGTCTTCGCCATCCTGACCAGCATCTACCTGCACGACGCCGTGCATCTGCACTGAGCGTCCGCGGACTTGGTTTAACCGGAGAACGGAAGGACATTCTCCCATGGAAGTCGCTGCCGCGAAGGCCCTCGGGGCCGGCATCGCCGTCATCGCGCTGTTCGGCGTGGGCCTCGGCATCGGGAACATCTTCTCCTCGCTGATCACCAGCGTGGCGCGGAACCCCGGTGCCCGTGATGCCGTGTTCCCGATCGGCATCCTTGGCTTCGCCCTGACCGAAGCCGTGGCGCTGTTCGCGCTGCTGATCGCGTTCCTCATCCTGTTCACCTGATCCGGCAGGCGCGCCCCGGGCGGGGCGCGCCGGTCCGGCCTGATCACGGCGAACAAGGGAGCGGGGCGATGCCGCAGCTCGATTTCGGCAATCCGCTGATGCTCAGCCAGATCGTCTGGCTGATGATCATCTTCGGCCTGCTCTATTTCATCCTGGTGAACTACGCCCTGCCGCGCGTCGAAAGCGTGCTGGAGGATCGGCGCGCCCGCATCGCCGCCGACCTCGATGCCGCGCGTGCGGCCAAGGCGGAGGCCGATCGGGCGATGGCTGCGCATGCGGAGGCGACGGCCCGCGCGCGCGCCGAAGCGCAGGCAGCGATCGCGAAGGCGACCGCGGAAGCGCAGGCCGAGGCCCAGTCCCGCGCCGATGCGCTGGGCGCGAAGCTCAACGCGCAGATCGCGGCGTCCGAGACGCGGATCGCCGCCGCCCGCGACGCCGCCATGGGCGCGCTGCGCCAGGTGGCGGGCGAGACGGCGGAGAGCCTCGTTTCCAAGCTCACCGGCCGCGCCGATCCGGCGGCGGTCGGCCGGGCGGTCGATGCGGCGCTCGCCGCCCGCGCGGGGAGCTGACGGCGATGCACGGCCACTACGCCCATTTCTGGCTGGACCCGACCTTCTGGGTCGCGGTCAGCTTCGTGATCTTCGTCCTGCTGGTCGGCCGCATGGCCTGGGGCAAGATCACCGAAGCGCTCGACGGCCGCGCTGGCCGGGTGCGTGCCGAGCTGGAGGAAGCCGCGCGGCTGCGCGCCGAGGCGGAGGCGATGCGCCGCCAGGCCGAAGCCGACCGTGAGGCCGCGCTGCGCGACGCCGAGGCCCTGATCGCCCGTGCCCGCGCCGAAGCCGAGCGCCTGGCCCAGGCGATGGCGGCAGAAGCCGAAGCCTCCGCCGCCCGCCGTGAGCGGATGGCGATGGACCGGATCGCGGCCGCCGAGGCCGGCGCCGTCGCCGCGGTGCGGAATGCGGCCGCCGAGGTCGCGGTCCAGGCGGCGCGCGAGGTGATCGCCGAGCAGCTCGATGCCGCCGCCGATGCGAAGCTGATCGATGCCGCGACCGCCGACCTGCCGAGGGCGCTCCGCGCCGCCTGACCGGCGCGCCGCGCGAAGAATGGGGAGCGGGGGCCATGACGGCCCCCGTTTTCGTTTCAGTGCACTTCCAGATTGCGCAGCTTCCCGCTAGCGTTCGGGGACAACCGGAATGCGACAGGGAACATCATGGGACGTCTGACGCTTGCCGCCGCCCTCCTGGCGGGGTCCGCCCTCGCTGCCCAGGCGAACAACTTCCGCTGGGCCAATGACGGCGACGTCAATTCGATGGATCCCTATACCCGGCAGGAGACCTTCCTGCTGTCCTTCAACGCCAACATCTACGAGCCGCTGGTCCGCCGCGACCGCGAAGGCCGGGTCGAGCCGGCGCTCGCCGAGCGGTGGGAGATGGTCTCGCCGACCGTCTGGCGTTTCCATCTCCGCCGCAACGTCCGCTACTCCGACGGCACGCCGTTCACCGCCGACGACGTGGTGTTCAGCGTGCAGCGGGCCCGCTCCCCGGGGTCGAACGTGCAGGGCGTCCTCGCCTCGGTGAAGGAGGTGCGGCGGGTCGACGATCACACCGTCGATTTCGAGACGACTGCCCCGAACCCGATCCTGCTCCAGACCCTGACCAATTGGGGCATGTTCTCCCGCGCCTGGTCGGAACGGCACAATGCGACGCGCCCGGCCGACCTGACGACGCGGGAGGAGAATTTCGCGACCCGCAACGCGATGGGCACCGGCCCCTTCCTGCTGCAGAGCCGGGAGCCCGACCGCCGCACCGTGCTGGTGCCGAACCCCAACTGGTGGGACCGCCCGACCCACAACCTGACCCGCGCCGAGCTCAACATCGTTGCCAACGACGCGACCCGGGTCGCGGCGCTGCTCTCGGGCGAGGTCGATTTCGTCTACACGGTGCCGCCGCAGGACGTGGAGCGCATCCGCCGCACCAACGGCGTCTCCATCATCCAGGGGCCGGAGCTGCGGACCATCTATCTCGGCATGGACCAGATGCGGCCGGTGCTGCTGAAATCCGACGTGCGCGACCGCAACCCCTTCCAGGACGTGCGGGTGCGGCGCGCCATGCAGCTCGCGATCGACACCACCGCGATCCAGCGCAGCGTGATGCGCGGCCAGTCGCGGCCGACCAACCTCACCTACGGCCCCGGGGTCAACGGCTTCCGGGAGGAGGACGACCAGCGTCCCGCGGTCGACCTGGCGCGCGGCCGCGCGCTGCTGGCCGAAGCCGGCTTCCCGAACGGCTTCGGCGTCACGCTCGATTGCCCGAACGACCGCTACGTGAACGACGAGGGCATCTGCACCGCGGTCGTCGCCATGCTGGCGCGCATCGGCATCCGGGTGACGCTGAATGCGCAGACCCGCGCCCGCTTCTTCGCCGAGGTCAATGCGCCGGGCTACAACACCAGCTTCTATCTGCTCGGCTGGACGCCGGCGACGGTCGATGCGCATGACGCGCTGTTCAACCTGTCCGGCACCCGGGACGGCAGCCGCGGCGTCTTCAACAATGGGGGCTATTCCAGCCCGCGCCTCGATGCCCTGATCCAGCGCATCGGTGTCGAAACCGACGCCGCGACACGCCAGCGGCTGATCACCGAAGCCTCCGGCGTCATCCGCGACGATGTCGGCTACATCCCGCTGCACCAGCAGCAGATCGTCTGGGCGGTACGCCAGGGCTGGTCAGTGGCGCAGACCGCCGACAACTACTTCCAGCTGCGCCACGTCCGGTTCGGGAATTGAAGGAAGCGGGGCGCCCTCCGGCCGGGCGCCCCGCTTTTCCCTTCAGAATGCGATGTCGTAGGTGACCCACATCGTCCGCGTGGCCAGGCGGTCGTAGACGCCGCGGCCGCGGTAGTTGTCGTCGGCGGTGATCCAGCGGATCACGGTCCAGCCCTTCTCCCGCCCGATCTCCTTCAGGCGCCCGATCAACGCATCCGCGACGCGGCCGCCACGCGCCGCCGGATCGACGAAGAGGTCGTCGAGGAAGCCGCCATAGACAGCACGGAGCGGCCGGGCATAGGGGCGGTAGTGCGCGAGGCCGATCGCGCGCCCGCCTGCGTCCTCGGCGATCAGCGCCTTCACCTCATGCACCGGATCCTGCGTCCAGGCCCAAACGGCGTCGCGCATCGCCGGCGTCTGGTCGACCTTGTAGAAGGCGGCATAGCCGGCATAGAGCCGGTCCCAGTCGGCACGGTGCCGCGGCTCGGCGGGCAGGATCGTGATGGCGCTCATCGCGGCGTCACCGCGATGCGCCCGGCGGCGAGCAGGCCGAGATAGAGCGTGCCGATATGGCTGGCATGCCCGACCATGCCGCGCGGCAGGCCCTCCAGCAGCTCGGCGATCGTCGGCGTCTCCACCTGGATGTCCTCCGCCTCGTCGAGGCGCTGGGCGCCGGCCGGGCGGGCATTGCGGGCCAGCAGGAAATGCACCCGGTTGGTCGCATGCGCGGGATCGTTGAACGGGTTCGCGTAGAGCTCGAACCCCTCGCCCGTATAGCCCGTCTCCTCCAGCAGCTCGCGCTCGCCGGCGCGGATCACCGCATCCACGCCATCCTCGTCGACGATGCCGCCCGGCAGTTCGAGCAGCGCTTCCGCCGCACCCGGGCGGAACTGGCGCACCATCACGACGCGGTCGTCGGGCGTGATCGCGACCACATGCACCCAGGGCCGCCAGTGCAGCATGTACCAGGGATCGAGCGAGACGCCGTGCCCGGTCACCCAGGCCTCGGCGCGCAGGTCGATCCAGCGGTCGCGAACCAGCGACCGCTCGCCGAGTTTTTTCCAGGGGCGAACCACGCTATTCGGCCGCCTGCAGGTGATGCGCTTGCGCATAGGCCTCGAGCGGCGCGCAGGTGCAGACCAGGTTGCGGTCGCCATGGACGTTGTCGACCCGCTTGACCGGCGGCCAGTATTTGTTGGCGCGGACGAAGGGCAGCGGGAAGGCCGCCTGCTCGCGCGAATAGGCATGCGTCCAGTGGTCCGCCATCACCTCCGCCGCGGTGTGCGGCGCATGCTTCAGCGGGTTGTCGGCGCGGTCCGCCTCGCCGCGCTCGACGGCGCGGATCTCGGCGCGGATCGCGACCATCGCCTCCACGAAGCGGTCGAGCTCGTGCTTCGGCTCGCTCTCGGTCGGCTCCACCATCAGCGTGCCGGCGACCGGCCAGGACATGGTCGGCGCATGGAAGCCGAAATCCTGCAGGCGCTTGGCGATGTCCTCCACCAGCACGCCGCCGCCCTGCTGGAAGCCGCGGCAATCGAGGATGCATTCATGCGCCACCATCCCGCGCGCGCCCTTGTAGAGCACCGGGAAATGGCCATCGAGCCGCTTGGCCAGGTAGTTGGCCGACAGGATCGCGACCTCGGTCGCGCGCCTGAGGCCATCGGCCCCCATCATCCGGATATAGGCGTAGCTGATCGGCAGGATCGCGGCACTGCCGAAGGGTGCGGCGCTGATGACGATGTCGCTGCCGGCCGGCCCCGCCTCCGCGACCAGCGGATGGCCGGGCAGGAAGGGGGCGAGCTCCGCCGTCACGCCGATCGGCCCGACGCCGGGGCCGCCGCCGCCATGCGGGATGCAGAAGGTCTTGTGCAGGTTGAGGTGGCAGACATCGGCGCCGATGCCGGCGGGGCTGGTCAGCCCGACCTGCGCATTCATGTTGGCGCCGTCCATGTAGACCTTGCCGCCGGCCTCGTGCACCAGCGCGCAGATCTCCTGGATCGCCTCCTCGTAGACGCCGTGGGTCGAGGGGTAGGTGACCATCAGCGCCGAGAGCTTGCCCGCATGCTGCGCGAGCTTGGCGCGGAGGTCATCGAGGTCGACATTGCCGTCGCGGTCGCAGCCGATGACGACGACCTTCATCCCCGCCATCACCGCCGAGGCCGGGTTGGTGCCATGGGCGGAGCTCGGGATCAGGCAGATGTCGCGATGCGCCTCCCCCCGCGACCGGTGCCAGGCGCGGATCGCGAGCAGCCCCGCATATTCGCCCTGGCTGCCGGCATTCGGCTGCAGCGACACCGCGGCGAAGCCGGTGATGTCGCAGAGCCAGTCCGACAGCCGCCGCACCAGCGTCAGGTAGCCCGGCACCTGGTCCACGGGGACGAAGGGATGCATGTTCGCGAAGCCCGGGAAGGTGATCGGGATCATCTCCGCGGTCGCGTTCAGCTTCATGGTGCAGGAGCCGAGCGGGATCATGCTGCGGTTCAGCGCCACGTCCTTCTCTTCGAGGCGCTTGAGGTAGCGGAGCATGGCGTGCTCCGACCGGTGCGTGTTGAAGACGTCGGCTTCGAGGAAGGCGGTGCGCCGCGCAAGCGCCGGCGGGATGCCGCCGGCGGCCTCGCCGAGCGGCGCCGCCTTGCCGGCAACTTCGGCGAAGGCCTCGGCCAGTGCCGCGAGGTCGGCGCGGGTCACCGTCTCGTCGAGGCTGATGCCGACCGCGCCGCCTTCGAGCGGCGCCAGGTTGTAGCCGCGCTTCAGCGCCGCCGCGACCAGCGGGGCTGCGCGGTCGCCGCATTCGACCGCGATGGTGTCGAAGAACGCGTCATGCCGCAGCGCGAACCCCGCTGCGGCCGCGGCGCCGGCGAGCAGCCGCGCCTGGAGCTGCACCCGCCGCGCGATGCGCGCGAGGCCTTCCGGCCCGTGCCAGACCGCGTACATCCCGGCCATCACCGCGAGCAGCACCTGCGCGGTGCAGATGTTCGACGTCGCCTTCTCCCGCCTGATGTGCTGTTCGCGCGTCTGCAGCGCCAGGCGCATGGCGGGCGCGCCGGCGGCATCGACCGAGACGCCGACGAGCCGCCCCGGCATCAGCCGCTTCAGCCCGTCCTTCACCGCCATGTAGCCCGCATGCGGGCCGCCATAGCCCATCGATACGCCGAAGCGCTGGGTCGAGCCGACGACGACATCGGCGCCCATCTCGCCCGGCGGCGTCAGCAGGCAGAGCGAGAGCGGATCGGCGGCGACGATCGCGAGCCCGCCCGCCGCCTGCACCGCCGCGATCTCGGGGGCAATGTCCCGCACGTCCCCGCTGGTGCCCGGATATTGCAGCACGAGGGCAAAAGGCTTCTCCGCCGCGACGACGGCGGCGATCTCGGCGACGGCCGCGATGCGGAGCGCGAGGCCGAGCGGCGCGGCGCGGGAGGCGAGCACGGCGCGGGTCTGCGGGTGCAGGTCGGCCGCCGCCACGATCACGTCGGACCGGCCGCGGGTCGCGGCATGCGCCAGCGCCATGGCCTCGGCGACCGCGGTCGCCTCGTCGAGCAGCGAGGCATTGGCGACCGGCAGGCCGGCCAGATCGGTGACCATGGTCTGGAAGTTGACCAGCGCCTCCAGCCGGCCCTGCGCGATCTCCGCCTGGTAGGGCGTATAGGCCGTGTACCAGCCCGGATTCTCGAGCACGTTGCGGAGGATGACCGGCGGCGTGTGGGTGCCGTGATAGCCCATGCCGAGCAGCGGCTTGATGTCGCTGCGGTTCTGGGCCGCCAGCGCGCGGAGCTCGGCGATCGCCTCCGCCTCGGTCGCCGGCTTCGGCAGCGCATCGAGCGCCTTGCCGGCGATCGCCGCCGGCACCGTCTGCGCCGCGAGGGCTGCCAGGCTCCCGGCGCCGACCACGCTCAGCATCTCGGCAATCTCGTCCTCGCTCGGGCCGATATGCCGGCGCGCGAACTCGCCGTGATCTTCCAGCTCCTGAAGGAGATCCAGGTCGCTCACCCTTCGCTCTCCACCAGGCGCTGATAGGCGGCTTCGTCCAGCAGCGCCGCGAATTCCGCGGCATCCGCGACCTCGATGCGGAAGAACCAGCCGCCTTCGGTCGGCTCGCCGTTGATCAGCCCGGGATTCTCGGCCAGGCCCGCATTCACCTCGACGATGCGGCCGGCGACCGGCGCATAGACGTCCGACGCCGCCTTCACGCTCTCGACCACCGCGCAGGCCTCGTTGGTCGCGACGCTGCGCCCGACCTCCGGCAGCTCCACGAACACCACGTCGCCGAGCGCGTTCTGCGCATGGTCGGTGATGCCGACGGTGACGGTGTCGCCTTCGAGGCGCACCCATTCATGGTCCTTGCTATACCGGGTTTCGGAGTGGGTCTCGGCCATCGGTCGGGTCTCTCTCGTTCAGCGGGCGTAGCGGTGGGGCTGGAAGGGCATGGGCGCGACGCGGCAGGCGAGCGCCTTGCCGCGCACCAGGATCTCGAGGGCGGTGCCGTCGGCCGCGTAGTCGCGCGCGACATAGCCCATCGCGACCGGCGCGTTGACCGAGGGGCCGAAGCCGCCGGAGGTCACCTCGCCGATCGGGGTCCCATCCGCCGCCTGGATGACGCTATGGCCACGGGCCGGCTGCCGCCCTTCCGGGCGCAGCCCGACGCGCAAGCGCTTCGGCCCGTCCTCCAGCGCCTGTCGCACCGCGGCGGCGCCGGCGAAATCCCATTCGGTGCGGCGGCGCTTGCCGATGCTCCAGACCAGGCCCGCCTCGACCGGGTTGGTGGTCGCATCGATGTCGCTGCCATGCAGGCAGAGCCCGGCTTCGAGGCGGAGCGAATCGCGCGCCCCGAGCCCGGCCGGCATCACCCCGTCGAGCTTCAGCAGCGCCCGCGCGACGCGCTCCGCTTCCTCGCCGGGCAGCGAGATCTCGACCCCATCCTCCCCGGTGTAGCCGGAGCGGCTGATGATGGCGTGGGCGCCGAACAGCGTCGTCTCGGCCACGCCCATGAAGGACAGCGCTGCTGCGCCCGGCGCGTGATCGGCGATGGCGGCGATCGCCTCCGGCCCCTGCAGCGCCAGCAGCGCCCGGTCCTCCCGCCGCTTGAGCCGGAGGCCCGGCGGCAGCTGCGCGGCGATGCGGTCGAAATCGGCGTCCTTGTTGGCGGCGTTGACCACCAGGAACAACCGCTCGGCGCCATCCGGCGTCGGCAGGTTGGCCGCCATGAAATCGTCGAGGATGCCGCCCGCCTCGTTCGTCAGCAGCGCGTAGCGCTGGCGGTTCGGCTTCAGGCCCTTGAGGTCGGCCGGCGTCAGCGCTTCCAGCGCCGCGGCGCCGCCGGCGCCGACGAGCTCCGCCTGGCCCATATGCGAGACGTCGAAGAGGGCGGCGCGGGCGCGGCATTGCAGGTGCTCGGCCATGATGCCGGCGGGGTACTGCACCGGCATCGCATAGCCGGCGAAGGGCACCATCCGGCCGCCGAGCTCGCGGTGCAGCTCGGCGAGCGGGGTTTCGCGCAGGGGCGCAGAATCTGAGTCGGCCACGGGTCCTCCGGCCGCGGATGGCGGCGTTGGCTTTGCAATCCGTGGCCCCCCTCTGTCCTGTGACCTGAGAGATTCGGCGGGCTGCTTCCGGGGCCGTGATCCCGGGGCGGCGGCGCCTTACTCCGTCGGTGCCGGCGCCGGATGGGCGCCGATCTTTCCAGAGGTCCCTTCCCCGCGCGGCCCTTCTGCCTGAGCGTTTCCGGGGGCCGGTTGCGCCTTCGGCGGCGGCGCCCTGCCCGATGGGGGCCGCGCCGCTCTCTCCCGCGCAGGATCAGCGGGACCTGCTGGATGCCCTAAACACCGGGGCAGCGCAACCGATTCAACAGCACGAAACATGAGCGGCCGAAGGCCGCCACCCGATCCTGCGGCGCGAGGCGAAGCCGATGCTCCGGGTGCGCCCAGACAGCGCGGAAGCCAGGCCGGCGGATGCCGGCGCCGGCGCCTGAGGACAGATCAACGCATCCCGCGGCGGCGGTTGTAGGCCAGCTCGTCCGGCGTCAGGCGGAAGGAGATGCGGACGTTGTAGCTGCCCGCACCCTGGCCCTCGCCGTTCGGGATGGTCAGCCGCACCCGCTCGCCCGGCACCGACCCGCGGGAGACATTGGCCTGGAAGGCGGCGCGGGTCGTGAAGTCGACCTGGTCGAGGATCTGGCTGTCCGCCGCGTCGCTCACCGAGACGAACCAGTTGAGGTCGGCCGGCGCGCCGCCGGCGGCCGGGCCGCGTTCCAGCTCGAAGCGGGGCGTGATGTCGACGGTGACGTTGCGGCCGCGATCGGCGAAGTCGCAGCGCGCGTCGAAGCCGGCGATCCGCGCGTCATAGGCCATGACCGACAGGTCCTGGCCGGCGCCGGGGCGGAAGCGCGTCAGGTCCGCGCCTTCCCGCAGCAGGGTGATGCGCGGGCAAGGCGCCTGGCGCGCCGTCTCGGAGGATCCGCAGGCTGCCAGGAACGCGGCACCCGCCAGCGCCAGACCCGTCACGAACCGCATCAGTATCTCCCCTTTGCCCTCGCGGGCGCCATCTCTACTGTGCCGGCCGGTACCGCCAGCCGGCAAGCCGCGCCGGGAAAGCCCTTTAGACGGAACGATGACCGCTACGAAACCCCCGATCACCGCGCTGCTCGCCGGCCCCCGCGGCTTCTGCGCCGGCGTCGACCGCGCGATCAAGATCGTCGAGGAAGCGCTGAAGCGCCACGGCGCCCCTGTCTATGTCCGGCACGAGATCGTGCACAACCGCTTCGTGGTCGACAGCCTGAAGGCGCAGGGTGCCGTATTCGTCGAGGAGCTGACGGACGTTCCGGATGACGGCCAGCCGGTCGTCTTCTCCGCCCATGGCGTGCCGAAAGCGGTGCCGGAGGCGGCCAGGGCGCGGGCGATGTTCTATCTGGATGCCACCTGCCCGCTGGTCAGCAAGGTGCACCGCCAGGCGGAGCTGCAGCATAAGGCCGGGCGGCATCTGCTGCTGATCGGGCATGAGGGCCACCCCGAAGTGGTCGGCACCATGGGGCAATTGCCGCCGGGTGCCATGACGCTGGTCGAATCCGTCGCCGATGCCGAGAGCGTCGCGGTGCCGCCGGGCGTGACCCTCGCCTACACGACGCAGACGACGCTGTCCGTCGACGACACGGCGGCGATCGTCGCCGCTCTCCGCGCGCGCTTCCCCGATCTCGAGGAGCCGGCCAAGGAGAGCATCTGCTACGCCACCACCAACCGCCAGGCGGCGGTGAAGGCGATGGCCGAGCGGGCGCAGCTGGTGGTGGTGGTGGGCGCGCCCAACTCCTCCAACAGCGTCCGCTTACGGGAAGTGGCACTCCGCGCCGGCGCGCCGCGCGCGGTGATGGTGCAGCGGGGCGCCGAGCTCGACCTCGCTTTGCTCGACGGCGTCGCGACGGTCGGCATCACCGCCGGCGCCAGCGCGCCCGAGGTGCTGGTCGAGGAGGTGCTGGCGCGCCTCGCCGAGCGGTTCGAGGTGGTGACGGAGGACGCGACCGTCGCCGTCGAGGACGTCGTCTTCCGCCTGCCGCGCATCCTGGCCGCCGCCGTCTGATGGCAGTCTATACGGAAGTGACGGACGAGGCGCTGCGCGCCTTCCTGGACGGCTATGCGCTCGGCGGCCTGATCGCCTTCCGCGGCATCGCGGAGGGGGTGGAGAATTCCAACTACGCGCTGAAGACGGACGCCGGGGATTTCATCCTGACCCTCTATGAACGGCGGGTGGACCCGGGCGAGCTGCCCTATTTCCTCGGCCTGATGGACCACATGGCGGCGCGCGGCCTGTCCTGCCCGGTGCCGGTCAAGGGCCGCGACGGCGCCGCCTTGCGGGAGCTCGCGGGGCGGCCGGCCGCGATCTGCACCTTCCTGCCCGGCGTCTGGCCGCGGCGGGTGCGGCCGGAGCATTGCGGGCCGCTCGGCGCGGCGCTCGCCGCCATGCACGACGCGGCGGCGGATTTCCCGATGGTGCGGCGGAACGGGCTCGGCCCCGAGGACTGGGCGCCGCTGCTCGATCGCTGCCGCGGCGGTGCCGAGCCGGTGGCGGGCCTGGTCGCGGAGCTCGACGCGGCGCTGGCGCCGATCCTCCGCGACTGGCCGGACGGGCTGCCGCGCGGGCAGATCCATGCCGACCTGTTCCCGGACAACGTGTTCTTCATGGCGGGCGCCGGCGGTGCGCCGCAGGTCTCGGGCCTGATCGACTTCTACTTCGCCTGCACGGACCTGCTCGCCTACGACATCGCGGTCTGCCTGAACGCCTGGTGCTTCGAGCCCGACCTCGCCTTCAACGTGACCAAGGCGCGGGCGCTGCTGCGCGGCTATCGCGCGCGGCGGCCGCTGACCGCGGACGAGCTCGCGGCATTGCCAGTGCTCTGCCGGGGGGCGGCGATCCGCTTCGCGCTGACCCGCCTGTTCGACTGGGCGAACACGCCGGCGGGCGCGCTGGTGACGCGGAAGGACCCGATGGAATACGTGCGGCGGCTCCGCTTCCACCAGGCCGCATCCGGGCCCGAGGCCTATGGCATCTGACGCCGACGGCGCAGCTGCGCCGGACAAGCTGGTCGAGATCTGGACCGATGGCGGCTGCAAGCCCAATCCGGGCCCGGGCGGCTGGGCGGCGATCCTCCGCTTCGGGGAAGCGGAGCGCGAGCTCTCCGGCTACGACGCCGCGACGACCAACAACCGGATGGAGCTGACCGCGGCGATCAGCGCGCTGGAGGCGCTGAAGCGCCCCTGCCGCGTGGTGCTGCACACCGACAGCGAATACGTCCGGAACGGCATCAGCCGCTGGATCAATGGCTGGGTACGGAACAACTGGCGGAACGCGGCGAAGGACCCGGTCGCCAACATGGAGCTTTGGCAGCGGCTGCTGGCCGCCGCCAAGCCGCACGCCGTCGACTGGCGCTGGGTGCGCGGCCATGCCGGCGACGCGATGAACGAACGCGCCGACAAGCTGGCGACGGCGGCGCGGATGGCGGGCGGGTGATCGGTCTGTAAGTGAATGCATAGGCTGTCCTTAGGCTCAGGACTCATTGATCCAAAAGATGACGATAGCTGCAAGCGCTATGGCGGACATGAAGGCGTGTGCGCATCGGTCGCAGCGGGTGTGGATGCGGCGCCAATCCTTGATGCGGCCGAACATGTTTTCGACCTTGTGGCGGCGCTTGTAGAGGGTGGGGTCGTGCGGGATCGCCACGTTGCGGTTCTTGCGTGACGGAATGCAGGCGATGGTGCCGCGTGCCGCCAGCGCCTGGCGAAACCAGTCGGCATCGTAGCCACGGTCGCCGAGCAGCGCGGCTCCCGAGGGCCGGTCGGCAGGTCGGCGACCGAAGTCCGCTTGCGCCATTTGGCGATCGTCTTGGGGTTCACGCCGTAGCGGCGTGCCAACTCCCTCAGGCTCGCTTGACTATGCTGGATCGCGCGACGGACCGCCTCTGTCGTGGTGGCGCAGCCGTGAAGAACCTGTCCCATAGTGCGTCCTTCCATGCCTGGGAAAAGACTGCACCATCAAACCCTGGGATCAAACACCTAGCTCAGACCGGGGACATCCAACGGGGCAGGGTCAATGTTAATAAATTTGCTGAAACGTTATTGTAATATTCAGGTTGTATACTTCCATCATGCCTCCGCGTGATTTCAAGCCTATTTTACCCGTGGCGCCACCCCAAAAGATTGTCTCCAATCTAGATTGATGGCCTCCAACGGCCATGCACGGCCACCAGACGAGCGAGGATGCGGTGGCTGATACTCCTGAACAGAGCTCTTACCTGCGCCCGTTCATCGCGCGCGCCATCGGCCTCACCCAGGTCGCCGGAGGCGGCTTCGAAGCGATGCTGGGCTTCGGGATGACTGCCGTCCCAACCGGCGTGACGCAGGTCGGTGGCGTCATTCTTATCCTTCACGGCGGAGACGCGATCGTCGCTGGCTTCCGCAGCTTGTGGACAGGCGAGATCCAGTCCACGGGAACGCAACAGCTTGGCGCCGCCGGTGCCAGTGCGCTGGGTGCATCTCCGCGGACCTCTCAGCTCGTTGGAACCGCTGTCGACCTTGCGGCTGGGGTCGGTCCGGCAATCGGCGTCGCTGTTACCCAACGCGTGATGCGTTGGGAGGCGGAGCGCGTGGGCACCACGGTCATCCTGGCTTACCGCCCTGCCACGACCGGCCTGCGGGGTGCAGACCCCTGGGGGCACAACGCGGTTGGTGTACGGCTGGGAGACACCTACGCGTTCGCCCACTTCCAAGGCCTCCCAACCGGTATGGCCCGCGAATTGCCGGAGAGCCGACTTGGTGAATTCGCGCTTTCGGAGATATCGGTCTCGCTCGGCCGGGCCAGTGCAGCCGAGGCGCGCCGCCGGGTGCTTGTCGATGCGCGCGCACGAGAGACGTGGAACATGTTCCTGGGGCCGAATTGCACGACCACCGCCCTTGACGTCCTTCGAAGGGCAGGCATCGTAATCCCGGTATGGTCGCGCACGCCGGTATTGCTCCAGCTCGGGCTGCACCGCGGCGTGGATATCAGCATCTTCTCCGGTACCGCGGGCGCCCTGGCGCCGCCAGCCGGACGCGCGGTTGGACGATAGCGGCTATGGGCGCGGTGTGCGGAAAATGGAACTTCGCGGATCGAGAACCTCCCAGGGCGGAAGCCGTGGCGGAGGCTCTACGCGCAGCCACCGGCCTCAAGGTCGACCTCGAGAATGGACGGCTTCGGTTTCCGGAGCTGGGGCTGGAGTTCTGGGGCTACCTCATCGAGGACAATGGCTGCGAGTTGCTGAGCCCGATCCCTGCGCACCCTTACACCTGGGAGAACCTCGACCGCGTGATGACCACGCTCGGTGGCGAGCGCGACGGCGACCCCATCATGTGGCGGCCCAGCCCCGAGGATGCAGCGCTCCGCGTGCGGTGGGACGAATTGCCGAGCCGCGATCAGAGATTGCTGAAGCTTCCTCCGATCCTGCCTACCAGACGCCTGTTCGACCGGTTTCTATCCAGCCGCCGCGCCACCAGGAAGCGGGGCTAGGTGTCGTTGCTATGGAGGTTGTCCCTCCGGGGCTGGGCTGATTGGCTGTGGTTGCGAGCCGACACCCTCACAGCCCGAAGTGAACTGCGCCGGGTTCGCCGGAGGCTCCAACCGTTGAGAGGATGGAGCGATGACGGCAAAGAATATGGCGGCGAACTACTCGCCTGAGGTTCGGGAGCGTGCGGTGCGGCTGGTGCTGGACGGCGCGGGGGAGCACGGCTCGCAATGGGCGGCGATAGGCTCGATCGCAGCGAAGATCGGCTGTACGGCGGAGACGCTGCGTCGCTGGGTTCGGCAAGCCGAGCGTGACCGCGGCAAACGGGCAGGTCCGACGACCGAGGAACGGGATCGCATCAAGGCGTTGG
>JAESFN010000126.1_pt1 | contig 130524 bp, 115 predicted proteins | sample 9269411 | NCBI WGS metagenome assembly JAESFN01 (sample SAMN14505399, study PRJNA617100) | algae metagenome | isolation source: Iphinoe sp. HA4291-MV1 and co-occurring heterotrophs from trail next to... | place: USA: Maunawili Falls, Hawaii | collected 2009-07-25
GAACGACAAACTCCAAAAGAACACATCAAGAGCAGCAAAAATCAAAGCATCAAAATAAATCGAGAAGAAATACTAGAATATCCTCGCTCTGAACTGCCAGCAGATGCGCAGTTTAAGGGATATGAAGAAGTAATGGTTCAAGAACACAAGCTACCAACAGACACTCAGTTCAAGTTAATAACTGATGATTTCGCTTTGTGTTGGGTACATGAAGGAAGACACTACAAAAAGTTGACTCCAGTGGTTGCTTATCATCAACAACTTTTAGATGAGTTCTTAGACCAATTTTGGGATTACTACCGAGAACTACTAGTTTCTAGAGACTCTCCAAGCGCCGCAAATCGCACGGGAACTAAAGTCTAAATTCTGCAAACTGTTCCAAACAATATGTGGTTACGAACAGTTGGATGAACGAAAACGATTAACTGTTGCCAAAGCATCGGAGTTGCTTCTAGTTTTAGAGCATCCAGAATTACCCCTGCATAACAATCCTGCTGTAAATGGCGAAAACTTGATTTAGAAGGGCTTTTGGATAACCCAGGTCGAGGAGGCAAAACCAAGTATAGCGAAGAGGACATAGTATTTTTGGTAACGACAAGGCTTCTAGCCTGTGGGCGTGCATTTTTGTACTTACAAAGAAAGGCAGGAGGCAGAGGGTGCCCTCTGCCTCCTGCCTTCTGACTTCTGAAATCAACTTACAAAACCGTGCCAATTTCCTTCAAATAAACCCGCGTAAATGGTTCATCTACACCAAGAGTATACTCTTCAATCAAACCCCTGCGTCTAATCGAAATATTATCTCCATTTCTAATCACAACAGTTGAATCATCAAAAACATCCCGCGATAAAATCATCTCGGTTTCGGTAGGATTGTTTAAAACTACCATGTTACTTCCGTAGTAAAACATTCCTTCTTTCTCCAAAATGTCTTCTTTGTATTCAGCAATGAGCATATCAAGCTTAGGATTACGCAACAAAGAGAGGACGTTGGTGTTGTAATCCTGACTCAAGATTTTTTCTGAACGATTTATGAAAATAGCATCACGACAAACAGCGCCTATTGTCCAATCTGGGTGTTGCAAAAGAATATGGTCAATTGTTTCTTGAATTTCGTGAATTGAGATGTGGTTGAAAGTTATTATTGGTATTCTGGCATCTGTACCCAATTGATAAAAGGTTTCCAGAATGTGTGAGGGTACATCAACGCTTTCACCTATGGCAGGGTTAAGATGCATTAAAATTCCTGGTGCAGCGTTGATTTCTAGGATGGAAAAGTCACTGGACTTCCAAGATTCATCAAGATTTTGAGCAATGACATCAATCCCTAGGCAAACGAGGCGGAAGTGTTGGGCGATGTCTTGCGCCAAGATAATGTTATCAGGATGAACACTGCTGGTTGCATCAATGCTCACACCCCCAGCTGAGAGGTTAGCAACTTTGCGAAGAGAAACTTTGTCGTCTTTGTCAAGAACGCTGTCTAATGACAAACCCTGTTGTTCAAGATACTGTTCCATCGCCTCGTCGCATTGAATTTTGGTCATAGCTGAGGTGGGTGTATCCAGACGTTTAGGTTTTCGGTTTTCGTCTCGGATTAACTCTTCAATAGTTGAGTAATCGTCACCTACAACCCATGCAGGACGACGTTCAGTCGCAGCAACAAATCTGCCATTAACACACAACAAGCGGAAGTCTGACCCAGCAATGCTTTTCTCAACAATAACTCGTATCGGCTCATTTTCTGGAATTGCCTGAAATGCTCTTTTAAAAGCAGATTCTAGTTCGTACTCGTCTCGCACTTCTGCAGTGACTCCAATTCCTTTGTGACCAGCTACAGGTTTGACTGCTACTGGGTAGCCGATGTCTCTTGCGACTGCAAGAGCCTCCCTTTCTGAAACGACGATATCACCTTTTGGTACTGGAAAACCTAAAGTTTTTAAAAATGCTTTGCAGTCATCTTTGCGCGTGGTGAAGTCGGAATCTACATGGCTATCGCAGCCAAATGTCGTTGCTACGCCGCGAACCTGTTTTGTTCCATATCCATATTGCGTCAGTCCTTCGTCCCATAGGTAGAAGGTGGGAATACCTTTCGTGTAAGCTGTACGCAATAAGGAATAAACTGTAGGACCACCGTAGACAGATTGCCGGAATTTACTTTGAAGCGTTGAAAGTTGCTCCTCAAAAACAATGTCTTCGTCTTGAGTTATGGCTTCAAACCAATCCCAAACGAAGTAAACTACACCTCGAGTCGTACGTTCATGAAGCGATTGTATGCTAATCGTCGCATAATTTTCATGTGGTTCATGTAGCTTGACATTCCAACGGTCGAGGTGCAAACCCATATCTAGCTTTCCGACTTCTGACACGGTGCGGGCAAACAGATGAACATAGGAATCATACGTTTCGTCGCGCAGGTGTGGGTAGCGATCGCGCAATATTGAGACATAATCCTCGATAGGCAGAGGTCTAGTAAACCCAGTTAGAGCAAAATCAAATACTAGCGCCCCTGTTTCCAAGTAGGGATTTGGTCCTATGTAATGCTTAAACTTGAAGATATCGAATGCATCAGTTTTTCTTGCATTAATGCGAACCGTATCGGCGATTTTCTCTTGAACCATTGACCATAACCTCTGGCTAAACACCCTGGAATCTGGACAAATACTAGCGTTTCCCCCAGACGTACTTACTGTCTATGAATTTAGTACTGTTTGAAAAGCGATGGCTAACACCTACGCTACACTTGTGCATTACAGTTGACACAAAGCATCAATCGCAACGCCTACATAGCTAGTAATACCCATATTGCTAAGATTTGCAGCTATCTAAAGGTATAGTTAGGTCGTTTCACTGAATTAATGTTAAAATAATATTAAAATAATAGAGAAATCAACTTTCAACCTTTATTATTTACTAATCGCTAAAGATATAGCCTTTGAAAGATATAACCTTTGAAAGGTGCAATTGGATACTAACTTATTTTACAAATAGTAAGTATTAGGAAAAACTAAGGAGACGGCAAGTATGATTAGCGTAGAAGCTCTTCTCAGAAAAGAAGTTCAGCATCTTGCTGAGGAAGCTTTTCATCGCAAGCTTATTTCTGGATATGGAGATGGTCCAGACACTCACGAGTATCAAATTGTATTTCAGGGTAAACCCAGACATTTTCCTCTAGAGCACGCACGTTCTTTTTTGTGCGACTTACTGTTTGACAGTAAGCTTGATAAGTATTCAGAAGAATATTCAGCAGAATTGAGTGTTTAACGTTAGACACACAAGAGCACAATTACGATAGATATTGAGCGGCATTCACTCAGAAAAATCTCCCGATACGCTATTTCAATCGGGAGTTTTTTCGTTTCTACATAAGACATTATTAAGAACCAATTTATGATACGGAAGCTCCTCTAGTTACCCAAGCAGCTTCAGCTTAGTTGTAATTGCAGTTTGAGAGACGGGGGAAGGTAAGACCATTTCTTTGCTGAGGTCCAAAAGCCAGATAGAAAGCCCTTCTGACTTCTGTATTGCTGCTGTAAGACTTCCCTCACTTGCTTTTATCAAGTTACTTTCAAAAATTTCCATAAGATATTATTCTAAAGATATTTGATTAATTTTTTAGTTCTACTCATATTTTTTCTATAATTAAAGTACTCGGATAAATTCAGAAATTTAGTAGTTTGTTACGTCCGCAACAAAAACGCGATGAATACTGCTAAATTTAACACCTAAAACCTAATAATAGGTTCTGAAAAATACTGTTGTGAGATAGTTGTGAGTTCTTGAGTTTCACCAATCTTGTTGCCAGAATTCCGAGTATTCTCTTCAAATAGGACGGAGATACAATGAGTACCATTGTTCGGCGTCGCAAGGAATTCGATTTCTCGGCGCTGTGGGATACTTTTTGCGCGTGGATTACCAGCACTGAAAATCGTCTCTACATTGGCTGGTTTGGTGTTCTAATGATTCCTACCCTGCTCGTTGCCATTACCTGCTTCATCCTGGCTTATATCGCGGCTCCTGGTGTAGATATGGAGGGCATTAGGGAGCCAGTCATGGGTTCTCTGATGGACGGCAACAATTTAATCACAGCTGCTGTTGTGCCAACTTCTGCCGCTATTGGTCTGCACTTTTATCCAATTTGGGAAGCTGCTTCTATTGATGAATGGCTCTACAATGGTGGTCCTTATCAATTGATTGTACTGCACTTTCTGATTGGGATTTGGTGTTATCTGGGACGACTTTGGGAATTGAGCTATCGCCTTGGTTTGCGCCCTTGGATTGCTGTTGCTTTTTCTGCACCTGCTATGTCAGCAACAGCAGTTTTGCTGATTTACCCTATTGGTCAAGGTAGTTTTTCCGACGGGCTACCTTTGGGTATTGCAGGCACTTTCCATTTTATGATGGCATTCCAAGCAAACCACAATGTTTTAATGCATCCCTTCCATATGTTGGGGGTTGCGGGTGTCTTTGGCGGTGCACTCTTGAGCGCTTTGCACGGATCATTAGTGACCTCAACACTCTTTCGGCAAACTAACGAAAATGAACCTCCAGAAACAGGATACAAGTTTGGTCAAGCGAAAGCTACCTACAGCTTTTTAGGAGGTCATTATGGTTTTCTGGGTCGCTTGCTGATTCCCTCTTTTGGCAGTCAAAATCACCGCACATTCCATCTCCTTTTAGCTGCTTTACCAACAGTGGGTATATGGTTTGCAGCATTAGGTATATGCGTGATGACGTTTAACTTAAATGGATTTAACTTCAATCATTCTGTCTTAGATAGTCAGGGCGCAGTCATCAGCACGGAAGCAGATTTACTCAATCGAGCTAGTCTTGGAATACAGGCAATGCATGCTCCTAACACCCATCATTTCCCAATAGTTCTATCTGGTGGTGAACCTGTTCTAGTGAGTTAAAGATTTCTCCTCAAAAGCACAGGGCATTGATTCCATGCCATATGCCCTATGCTCTGTTTTTTGTCATGATTGTGAGAAGCTGAAGACAGAGAAGTCAGTGCAGGCGACTGGTGAGTCAGTCTGTAAAGGCGGTCTTCATGAAAAATTTCACGAATCATTTAGGATTGCTATATTGACGTTATACCATTTTGTGTCAAGGTAATAATTCAGTACAAGTTATCTATTGTCAATTTATCAAAAAAGACTTGCAGAATTTGAAATCCAGAGGTATCAATGAATATTACTGCTTTTAACAAAGAAAAAAATCGATATAAATTACTCAAGGAGCAATCACATTGGCAAGATGAACGCCACATAGAGACTGCTAACCAAGATGAAGACGCAAAAATGTCAGTTTCTGCAACTGATAAATGCATTTTCAGTAATTCAACCCGTGGTCGAGTCGCTATTTTCATTGATGGAGCGAATTTATTTCATGCAGGTTTACAACTTGGTCTTGAAATTGATTACGCTAAACTTCTTTGTTGTTTAACTGAGAATGCAAAGCTTTTACGTGCGTTCTTCTACACTGGAGTTGATCGCACAAATGAAAAACAACAGGGTTTTCTGCTCTGGATGCGTCGGAATGGCTATCGTGTCGTCACCAAAGATTTAATACAGTTTCCAGATGGTTCCAAAAAAGCTAATCTAGATGTAGAAATTGCTGTAGATATGATGAATTTAGCTCCTTACTACGATACTGCAGTGTTAGTCAGTGGTGATGGAGATTTAGCATATGCGGTTAATGCTCTTTCCTATCAAGGAGTTCGAGTTGAAGTTGTCAGCGTACGCTCAATGACGAGTGACAGCTTGATTGATGTTACTGATTATTTTGTTGACATAGAAACAGTCAAACAATACATCCAAAAAGATTCCCGTTCCTGTTATAATTATCAACCTCTGTCAAATTCTAGTCTGTAAAAGACGAATTTCATAAAGACGGCTTACTGTGAACTTGGCTAGAAAGAAAAGAAACTTGAAGAAGAATTCAGAAGTCAGAATGCAATCAGTGGGGGATTCAGACCCGCCACTGTCTTGTTGACCACCCTTACGGGTTCACCAGTTCCCTACGGTTCGCGTAGCGTCTCCCTTAGGAGAGGGAAACCCTCCTGCAGGACTGGTTCACCAAATTTTCAATCTTGCGTGGGGGTGCAAAAACGCCGTTTATTCATCCGCCCTTCGGGTGTGTCTTCTCCTGACGGAGACACTGCGTGAACGACACGCCTTTGGCGAACGCAGTCGCCTACGGTTCGCGTAGCGTCTCCCTTAGGAGCTACGGTGTACACACAAGTCCAGGTAAACTACTAAGGGAAGGGATTGTAGAGGATAGGCGGTAGTGGAAAATCCTATAAGAATACACGCTCAAGTCGTTGAGGGAAAAGCATTATTGACCCACGACTGATAAAAAGGGGGCAGCATTGTATGAAGCAATGGGAAAACATCAATCAGTTAGGGGAGATCCAAAAAATAAAATAGAGCGCCGTCTAATTTATCGATTCTTCCAAATCCTTGCGTTGAGGCTGTCAAGCGCCCGGAGGGCGCTTGACACGGCTGGATATTTTATTACTTGTAAGTGCCTAGCATTCGCCAAATAAGTAAAAACAGAGCCGAGCAAGTAGGCGGAGCCAACGGCTCCGCTCGGGGCTTGCCGCTCGACGTTAAATTTTCTAATTCTTTATGGCGTGCGATCGCGGAAACTAAAAGTGATTGATATTGCTCATAACTAATCCCTAATATCTGTTTTGTCCGTAGAGGATATTTTTGGATATAATCAAGCACAATACACATTTTTTACCTGAAGTGGTAGATTTACATTTTATTCTTCTACTTCTCTTTGTGCTTTATTTATATTTAGGACGGGTCTATTAATCATATTATGTATGAGAGTCACCTCTTGTGAGGAGCGCATTTCTCAATAATTGATGCACCTGATGTGATGCACCTGATGATTTTTTGTTTCTTAAAGTCGTTTAATTATCAACTCATGCAGCAAAAGCTCTTGGCGGAATTGGCACGGGTTGAGGGGTTGCTAAGCTCTTTCCCTGTCTGTACCAGATACCCTCAATCTCAAAAGTCTCAAATTCGGTTGTCAGGATTGCCCATGTTTGCTCGTTTAGTCCACCGGAGTAAGTCCAAGTAAATCGGCTTTCGTTGCGTAGTCGTTGTTCCAGTTCTGCTAAATCTTCAGGTAACCAAAATCGAGTCATAACCCTTTGTGTGGCAATTTCAGGAGATGTCTCTAACATCTCAGACATTGGTTTGTTGATAAGAATTTGCTTTTGGTTGTCAAGTCTTACGATACTAACTGGACGTTCACTTTCAGCAGCAGCCACCATCCGGCGCAAGAATTCTGTTGGGAAACGTAGCTGACTGCAAAAAACTGCATTCTCTACAGGTAAGAAGCGATCAGCAGTTTCGACGGGTATAGATGGTTTCTGAGATGCCATCCACTCGTAAAATTCAATGGGTTGCTTGCAGCCTTTCCATCCTATCCGTACTTTACCCTTGATTTTTGCTGCGGTTTCGCTCAAAGTGTATCCGTAGTCTTGAGCAAGGTGGATAGCATCTTGCTTTGTAGGGGCAAAGATAGAAACTCCTTCGCGAGACAGTTTACAATTCCAACCTGGTTGGTTCAAAAGTCTTAAAACACTTGCACTCATTTTTTACACCATCGGACTCGTTATGTAAATCAATTAAAAGTGTAAATCAATTGAAGAAGAATTCAGCAAGTCCTGATTCAGGAGTCAGCAATCTTTCAGTTGACGGTAGGACCCGCCACTGTCTTGTTGACCACCAAATTTTCAATTTGGTGGGGGACTTAAACCCGTTTATTCAACCGAGCGTCGCACAGAATTCAATTGGTGAATTCTGGCGACTGACGCCTCTATTCTTTCTTGTTAAAAGTTAGTTACTAAATCATTGGCAAGCTATTGCGCATATAATTTGCAAATTTTTAGTTGAGACTGTCACTGGTACAACTCTCATGGCAAAGCGACACGCTGCGCGTACCCTTAGCAGAGGCACTTTGCGCTTATGCGGAATTCACGCATTCGCTTATTTACTTGTAAGTAAGAAGGAATAACCTCGTGCAAGTAAGTATTTTGAGGAGTGCACCCTTAAATAACTGATATGCCTCAATGATTTTTCGTCGCTTGAAATTTTTGAAAGTGGTATGTGTGGTCTATGCTGGAGCAAAAGCTCCTGGTGGAATTGGCACAGGCTGAGGGTTTGCCAAGCAAGTTCCCTGTCTGTACCAGATACCCTCAACCTCAAAAGCCTCAAATTCGGTTGTCAGAATTGCCCATGTTTGCTCATTTAGTCCACCAAAGTAGGTCCAAGTGAATCGAATCTCATTGCGTAGTCGTCGTTCCAGTTCTGCCAAATCTCCAGGTAGCCAAAATCGAGTCATGACTCTTTGTGTGACAATCTCAGGAGATGTCTGTAACATATCAGACATTGGCTTATTTACAATGATTTGCTTGTGGTTATCTTGTCTTACGATACTAACCGGACGTTTGTTTTCAGCAGCTGCTACCATCCGGCACAGTAATTCTATTGGTAAATGCACCTGACTGGAAAAAACTGCATTTCCTACAGGCAAGAGGCGATGGGTAGTTCCACCTGCTGTAGACGATTTTTGGGATGTCATCCACCCGTAAAACTCAATTGGTTGCTTGCAGCCTCTCCATCCTACCCGTACCTTACCCTTGATTTTTACTGCGGTTTCGGTTAAGGCAGATCCGTAGCTTTGGGCAAAGTAGGTTGCATCTTGTTTTGTAGGGGCAAGTATAAAAACCCCCTCACGGGACAGTTTGTAGTTCCAGCCTGGTTGGTTCAGGATTCTAAGAACACTCGCACTCATCTCTTACACCATTGGACTCGTTATGTAAGCAAAGAAAAGTTTGTTGCCAAATCTTTTTTTGTTCTTCCTCTGGGATGCCCAAAGTAGAAGTGATGATGGCAAAGTCTCCAGGTGTGGGAAGCACTTCCCCTTTGGCAAGCGCTGGCAAGTTTTTGACACCAGAGTGCTTAAGTTTTGTCATGTTGGCTTGAACCAATTCGGCAATTGTTGCCGGAGGACTTAGTTGTTCTGGTTGTGATGAGTGACAAGCTGTTCTTTTGGCTAGCCACTCAAGGAGCATCTCTTCTAGTGCGTCGCTTTGGGACATCCCCTCACGAGCGCAGATGCTTTTGAACTCCCGCGCCAATTCTACTGGAACATAGCCGCTAATCTGCTTATAATCAACAGAACGCCTTTTGTCAGTCATTTTGTGGACTGTCTATATTCAGTAGACCGAAAAGATTTCTAGAAGGCTTACCATTGGGGCATTCTGGCGGATTGTATACAATCCGCCAGAATGCCCGTATCATCTGCGTTTTGAGCAATAGGGTTGTAGATGAGTTCTCCTGCTAAGGTAAGCGATCGCTCGACCCTGTGCCCAAAACATCGCCCCAAACCCTCATTCTTGCGTTGACTGACAAAAGTTTTCGGTCTACTGATATTATGTTTGTCTTCATTTTCTCTCAATGACACTCAAATAATCAGCTATTATGTTGTGTCAATTTTAAATGAATAGTTGACATAAAAAAACGACAAGCGCTAGTATAGGTGTAACAACTTGAAAAGTAACTTGGTATAAAACAGCAAGCCAAATAAAAAAGGCAGATAACCCTAACTAAAATATGTTGGTGAAAATAAAGTAGATCACCCTGATCGCTAGCTCGCTACGTTAATAGCTAGTGCATTTATTGAGTTATTGGAAATGGAAAGGCGAGTGACGCCCATCTAAAGTTTAGTATAAGCTTTAAATAGCTTGATGAATCTACCAATAATTGAGACAAGAAGAAAAATCAGCCTTTAGGTAGAAGAGTACTTTTTAGACAGTATTTTGCTGATTCACGTTTTGGGGTTTTTGGTGGTTCGTAAAATTGGTACAGTTTAAGCGTGACGGAATTTACTTGGTGAAAAGGAAGAATAGGAAAGGCGATCGCTACCATATTAGCAAACAATTGCCCAGCCTTATCTGAAGAATTCAGAACCCAGAGCTCAAGTGTGAGAATTCTAAGTCCTGTATTCTGCGTTCTTTTAAGCGGATAGACTACGTGGAGTTATTCTGAGTATAGTTAACTGCTAGGAGTTGACTGTTGTAAATTCGCCGGAATTTGTTTTGGAATAGTCCAGAAATAAACTGTTCTTCCATCTACTTGCTCGACTTTCTCAGGTTTCCACTCGCCCATGTCAAAAGCGTGCGACACGATACGGGTACCAGGTTTGAGTTGCTTAAATAGCTGTGAACGCAACCTGACATTGAGTTCTGGCAGCAAGTAGAGAGTTACCACAGTTGCTTCGCTAAAATTGCTCTTAAATAGGTCTTGCCGGAGAAACTTCACCTTATCAGTGACTCCCGCTTTTTTGGCATTTTCGTTAGCCTCTTTGATGCGTTTTGGGTCAATATCTATACCAATAGCCTTCTTGACACCATACTTCTGTACTGCGGTAATAGGAATTCGTCCATCTCCACTACCAAGGTCATACAGAATATCACTTTTGCCAACCTTGGCAACTTTCAACATTCTATCGACGACTTCCGGAGGTGTTGGTACGTATACGACATCAGGTGTTTGTTCCGCAGGTTGGGTGGCTGGTGTAGACTTTTGTTGGACTTCTAAGGCTTCACCCTGTGCTTGGGAGCTCACTTGCTCTTGCTGAGTGCAACCAGCTAACATGAGGCTACCTACACTCACTGTTGCAAACAAAACCTTTAACATTGCCTGTAATTTCATGACATCTCTCTGAATGAATTAAGGGTTTACGGTGGAAGTAGTTCATTGACGGTTGAGGAGTAGTAGAGGAATACCTGTCAAAAAAACAATGAATCCAGTGATATCTCCAATACCTGCATAAAAAAGCTTAAGCTGGTGTGGAAACACTTTGAATCTGCTCTAGGTATACTTCTGTCTTTGTTTTCCAGATGTCTTTGAGCGATGAATTTAGCTTTGGCACTTACCAGTAAATAAATATCCAGCCGTGTGTGTGAATATTGCGACTACGACGAGAGATCTAGTTTGACGGCTGGATATTTATTTTTATGGATCTCCCTTTCACAGATTTTGTCTGTTGTCAATGCCGTAAATTTATCCTTGTTCGGACAAGTTCATCGCTTGAAACTTCATTACAGCAGAAGTCAGAAGTCAGAAGGTCTTTCTGTCTGGCTTTTAGACCTTACTCTTTGTACTTCACGCACGAACAATGTGCTGTAAGTGTGATTAAGTGAAAGTTTTGTGAAATTTTTTATGTTTTATTTATACTTTGGAGTAGAAATCAGTATCTATTGATTAATTGGCTGATCCTCATCATTCGACACATTCTCCGCAGATTTCTCTGGTGGCTCATCAGAAACAAGCACAAATTCAGTCTCTCTATGAGATTTATTACCCCATTGATCCAAAACATCTTTAATCAACACCTCTTGCACCCAAATTTTAGCGACAACAGTCAGGGGTAGTGCAAGAAACAAGCCTAGAAAACCAAAGAATGTGACAAAAAACAATTGGGAGATTAAGGTGACAGCTGGTAGCAGTGACACTTGATGCGCCATAACAATTGGCGTAATGAAGTTACTCTCAGTCTGTTGAATGATAAAGTAGAGAATCAACACAGCGACAGATTTCCAGGAAGCATCTAAAAGAGCGATCGCCATTGCTGGAATCACGCTTATCGTTGGACCAAGATTAGGAATCAAGTTCAAAAATCCTGCTAAAACTCCTAAAGCCAGTGATGAACGCACACGCAAAATCGACAAACCAATCACGCTCATCAGTCCTACAACACTCATCGCAATAAAAGCGCCTGTAACCCATCCTTCCAATGACACCTCGCATTGATCTAAAATCCCATCCACTCGCCGTCGATAAAACGAGGGAAACAGCCGCACAAATACCTTTCGGTAAGCTGCGGGATCGGCGAGGAACATTCCTGTCAACACCAGCACCAGTAAAGTCTTGAGGACAACTTCCAAAGAACCAGAGACAAAGGCGAAGGAACTTCCCACCGCACGATTGATAAAAGGCTGTGCTTGTTGAATCAAGCTATTCAGATCAGGTACATAGGGCGTCAGCTGAGCAGGAATGCGATCTCTTAAGTGATCCAGCCAACTATTGAATCGCGCCAATCCTTGAGGAACCTGTTTTGTCAGTGCTTGAAACTCAACTGCAAAAGGCGGTACAACCAGGAAGAAGAAAACGACAATCAAGGCTATAAAGATAGTCACTGACAAGAAAATTGCAATTCCACGCTTGATTCCTGAGCGTTGGAACCTCCGAGCCAGCCGATTTAGGGTAGTCGCTAAGACAACTGCGGCAAATATCAGCAACATGACTTCCCGAATCTGCCACAGAATGTACAAAGAAAGAACTATGGCAATTAAACCAATCCATTGACCTAAATTCACTACCTGACTCCTGGCTTTTGACGAACTGCTACTTCCTCTTGCTGCAGCTAGGTTAGCTGATTTTAGCAGTTCTCGCCTAGATATTTTTTGTTAATTTTGCTGTCGTTGGAATCGCCATAACAAAACACTTGTCATAATGACGATTGGCAAAAAAACGATAATGAGGGCGTTGGTTGCTGTCGCTGGAATAGATAGATTCGGAAGAATGTACTTAATCAAAACTGATAATCCAGCCGAGAGAAGAAACACTTTTAAAACAAATCCAAGCTGATTTTGCATAACAAGTACGGCAATTCACATTGTTCTGGGGGGTTGATACGAACGAGAAACATATGTCTCAGTCTTTAAAATAAATTCAAGCAGAGCAACAGACAACACTTCTTTTGGTAAACCGCCATGATTTACTTGCCAGTGTCGCTGCTACTATTTCTGGTGTTATTACTGCTACTACCTTTTCTTTGGTTTGTTGTAGCAGTAGACGTGGTGGAAATTGCAGTTACAAAATTAGGGTTTTCTCCCTCGATCGCGATTTTCTTATTTACGCTGGTGATATTAACCAGTACAATCAATATTCCTCTGTATCGTACTGAATCCTCTGTGACGGTAGCAAACGACTTTGCAGATTTGTGGCTGAGGGAATTTTGGGGCATACCTCTAAGAAAAGTACCGCGTTCTACTGTGATAGCTCTGAATGTGGGGGGAGGCTTGATTCCTGTCTTATTAGCACTTTATCAATTTACTCAAGGAAGTGCTCTAGCTATTTTGCTAGTGACAGCGATTGTCACAGTGGTTAGCTACTACGCAGCACGTGTTGTCCCTGGAATTGGCATACAGATGAATCCGTTGCTGGCTCCTTTGACTGCGGCTTTATCTGCTTTTGTTTTTGCTGCAAACCATGCGGCTCCTGTTGCTTTTGCTGGTGGCGTTCTTGGAACTTTGATTGGTGCTGACTTGCTGCATCTTAAGGATATTCAAGCTATGAGTTCCGGGGTTCTCAGTATTGGTGGTGCAGGCGTATTTGATGGCATCGCCTTGTGTGGTTTATTTGCTCTTTTATTAACGTGAGATAATCATTTATCCTTAGGACTTACGCACCATCTGCCAGAAACCCGGTTTCTTCGTTCGTATTTGGTTACTAAACAGACGATTTTTGGTAGAAACCGGGTTTCTTTGCGTAAGTCCTGATCCTTTGTCGTTTGTAAGAACAAAGGACAAATAACAAAGAACAAATTATTGGAGGGTACATCAAAAAATGCCAGTTGAAACTAATAATAAGAAACGTCAAAAACCGCCAAGAATACGTCAGTTTGGTGGTAGCTTGCTCATTCTGTTGACTCTTCTTTTTCTCCTGAATGCGATTGTTCCAAGCTTTTTTGGTCCTAGACTACCGCAAGTACCTTATAGCGATTTTATTGCTCAGGTACAAGCAGGCAAAGTAGAGCGGGCAATTGTGGGAGGCGATCGCATTGAGTATGTCCTGAAAACTCAAACCCCAGATGGCAAGCCTACAGAACAAGTGTTCACTAGTACACCAGTGGCGATCGACCTGGATTTACCTAAAATTCTTCGTGACAATAACGTAGAGTTTGCCGCACCACCACCAAACCAAAATGGTTGGATTGGCACTCTCCTAAGCTGGGTTGTACCACCATTAATTTTCTTTGGTATTTGGGGCTTTTTGCTGAATCGCGGTGCGGGTGGTCCCGCAGCACTCACAGTGGGCAAAAGTAAAGCTCGCATCTACTCTGAAGGTAGCACTGGTGTAAAATTTACCGATGTTGCTGGCGTAGATGAAGCAAAAGCCGAACTAGAAGAGATTGTTGATTTCCTCAAAAGTGCTGATAAATACACCCGCTTAGGAGCAAAAATTCCCAAAGGAGTTTTGGTGGTAGGACCTCCAGGAACTGGTAAAACACTCTTGGCAAAGGCAATTGCTGGTGAAGCTAGTGTCCCCTTCTTCAGCATCTCTGGTTCTGAATTTATCGAACTCTTTGTTGGTATCGGTGCTGCACGAGTCCGTGACTTGTTTGAGCAAGCAAAACAACAAGCTCCCTGTATCGTCTTTATTGATGAATTGGATGCATTGGGTAAATCTCGTGGTGGTGCTGGTCCTATCATGGGTGGTAACGATGAACGGGAACAAACCCTCAACCAGTTACTGACCGAAATGGACGGCTTTGATGCTAACACTGGAGTTATCATCATCGCCGCTACCAACCGTCCCGAAGTTCTTGACCCCGCATTGCGCCGTCCCGGTCGCTTTGACCGTCAAGTCGTCGTGGATCGCCCTGACAAAATTGGTCGTGATGCTATTCTCAAAGTTCATGCCAGAAATGTCAAATTGGCTGATGACGTGAACTTAGCAACCATCGCCATTAGGACACCTGGGTTTGCTGGAGCAGATTTAGCCAACCTTGTCAACGAAGCTGCACTTCTTGCTGCACGGCAAAATCGACAAGCAGTGATCATGGCAGATTTCAACGAAGCCATTGAGCGCGTTGTTGCTGGTTTGGAAAAACGTTCTCGCGTTCTCAATGAAATTGAGAAAAAGACAGTCGCTTATCACGAAGTTGGTCACGCCATCATCGGCGCTTTGATGCCAGGAGCTGGTAAAGTTGAGAAAATCTCCGTTGTCCCTCGTGGTGTTGGTGCCTTGGGTTACACAATTCAGATGCCAGAAGAAGACCGCTTCTTGATGATAGAAGACGAAATTCGTGGTCGTATTGCAACCTTGTTAGGTGGACGTTCTGCAGAAGAAATCGTTTTTGGCAAGGTGTCCACAGGTGCGAGTGACGATATTCAAAAAGCAACTGACCTTGCAGAACGCGTTGTTACCATCTACGGTATGAGCGATAAACTTGGTCCTGTAGCATTTGAAAAAGTTCAACAGCAGTTTATCGAAGGATACGGTAACCCACGTCGTTCAATTAGTCCCGAAGTGACAGAAGAAATTGACCGCGAGGTGAAGCAGATTGTAGATAATGCTCATCATATTGCTTTGAGTATTTTACAAGAAAACCGCGACTTACTGGAGGAAACTGCACAGGATCTGTTGCAGAAGGAAATTCTCGAAGGCGCACAACTGCGGGAACGCCTTAACCAAGCCAAAGCACCAGCTGAACTATCTGAATGGTTGCGGACAGGTAAGTTATCGGAAGATAAGCCCTTGATGCAAAGTTTGTTAGTTTAAAACCTCACGCCAAGGCGCAATGTAGAGACGCGAAATTTCGCGTCTCTACATGCTTATTTGGGATGCTCCCTACGATACAAGGTGAAAATACTGATACAATGAATACTTGATAAATTAATAAATCAGAATATATCAGTAGCAAAATATGATTGGTGTTATGGAAGTAACAGCGGTTTTGGTAGGCGTGCTTATAGCAGTAGGAGGATATATTAAGGCAAAATTGGATAATTTAAAAGAACAAGAAAAAATAAAAATAAAAACAGAACAAGAAACTCTAAATAGCTTATATAAGCCTGAAAAAACTAATGAAGGTGAAAAACGAAACGCGATAATAATTGTAGGTATAGGTGGTTGTGGAAAAACAACACTGATAAACAAACTATTTGATGAACGTGCCAATTCAAGGATTCCAACACACACATTTCAACGATACTCTTCTTATTCTGAAGAATATAATTCAATTAAGTACAACTATCATATAGCTGATTATAAAGGGCAAAATATAGGCAGTCTTATCACTAATCTCCTAGATGAACAAAAGCAGCCTAATTCTCCATTGACACTGGTAGCAATTAATTCAATAATATTTATGGTAGATGTAGCGAAACCTAGCGACCCAGAGGCTGTGGCAGGTGTAGCTAATCCTACCAATTTTAGCAATGAGTGGCATGAGCGAGTTAGGAAGCACATAAGAGAATGGAGTCCAACGGCATTAGATGCTATTTTTGGACTCGTTACCAAAGATAGTCTTAAATGTGTTTGTCTTTTTATTAACAAGCAAGATTTATTGCCGAATATAAATATTGACGATATCCGTCAAGAATATAAAGAACTTATTAAAAATATAAGAGAGAGATCTGAGAGTGTTGGGATAGAACTTAAGATTTTATACGGCAGTGCACTGGAAGACTGGAAACTATTAGAATTAAAAAACTATCTTAGAAAAAATAGCGTTCTGGGATATTATAATCAAAATAATGCGAGCAAATAAGAAGCATGAGCAACTGGCGAGAACCATCGGAAAGAGACTTAGGACCTCAATACTCGTCTAGTGATTTGAGGTCTTCAAAATACTCCTATGAAGAAAAACTGTCAGAGCAAGACTTAAAAACTACAAGGAAAGTTCCAAATTCTAAACAGGACTCCAAATCAGAAGAGCTATTTAAATACATTTTAGTCATTTTTTTGCTGTTAAATATCTTTTTTGAGATTTACATAGTAAGTAAACTAACTGCGACAAATACACAAATTAATCAAGTTCAGCAACAGATTAGTCAAGTTCAGCAACAGATTAGTCAAGTTCAGCAACAGTTAGTTAAGATTCGGTAAGATTCAATTTGTATCTCAAATTTCCCCAATCTGCACATCAACTCAAAGTTAACTAGCCAAAAATCTGTTCAACCGTTAGTTCCAACCTATCTCGCACCAATCCAAATTTTGTCATTGATAATTTCGACATCAACTACACAACCATGAATCCGCAGATTACCATCCCAACCTGAAATCATCAGCAAATAGTGATTTCTATCTTGGCTAACAACAACTTCAGATTTTATTTCACCATAAGAGTAGGGAATCTTAGCATGAGATGTCAGAATTTGATAAATATTCTCTCGATATTCTTCTAATGTATCCATTGAGAAAGCTCCTTTTTTTAAGAGTCAAATACTATTAATATAATGGTATTGCAGGTTGTTCTGGTTTAACTTTTCAGTATCAATTGCAAACTGGTTACATCACGACTGGACTAACTACCCTTGATAATCAAGTGTCCCTTCAAAAAATTACTGTTTCCTACTAAACTTTTAACTAAAGGTAACTGAAATATTAGCAAAAAAGACGTGAGGAAAAGTTTAATGAATACTGTTGTCCTCAATCTAGAACCGATCGCTCATTTAAGTGATGAGCAATTCTATCAATTGTGTCTTGCCAATCGTGATTTAAGCCTGGAAATGAATGCAGCAGGAGAATTAATAATTGTGCCACCAGTTGGAGGAGAAAGCGGAAATCAAGAGGCAGACCTAATTACAGACTTGAATAATTGGAATCGTCAAGCTAAATTAGGCAAAGTTTTTAGTTCTTCAACTATCTTTATACTTCCAAATGGTGCAAAACGTTCGCCTGATGTGGCTTGGGTTAAGTTGGAGAGGTGGGAAGCTTTAACGCCAGAACAACGCCAAAAATTTCCGCCACTTGTACCCGATTTTGCTATTGAACTGCGTTCAAAGACAGATCGGCTCAAACCTATCCAAGAGAAAATGCAGGAATACATCGAAAATGGTTTACGTTTGGGATGGCTGATCAATCCTCAAGATGCAAGAGTGGAAATTTACCGACTCAATAAAGCTGTAGAAGTTATTCAAATGCCAGCGATTCTTTCTGGAGAAGATATCTTACCTGGATTTGAGTTACAAGTGTAGCACATTTTCTCTGTTTGCGTCTTCTCGGTCATAGGTAGTACAATCCATAAGCGTATTGACTCTTCGGCTACGCTCAAGGTTAATTTTTTGCACAACAAAAACAAATACGTGTAAATCAAGATATCTCACCCGTTTTACAAGAAAATTTAGTGGGCGCAAGATATTGTTGACTTGTAAATGAGCCTTTAATATTCGTGAACGAGCCTTAAAAGTTGATTAATGAGTCTTTGATACTCGGCGACGAGCCTTTAATACTTGTGAACAAGTCTTTGAGCTTGATTAATGAGTCTTTGACACTCGACGACGAGCCTTTAATACTCGTAAACAAGTCTTTGAGCTTGATTAATGAGTTTTTGATACTCGGCGACGAGCCTTTAATACTCGTGAACAAGTCTTTGAGCTTGATGAATGAGTCTTTACAAGAGCGATCGCACTTTCAGATAGGCGATCGCTTTGTTCAGAAGCTATTCTTTCTAAAAATGAAAATTTAAGCAGTTGGTTCCTGGTATTTGACTCCTCGTTTTTCGTGACGATTATTAGCAACGATAGGATAAACAATGCTGCGTAACCTATTGATTGCACCCACAGGACGATGCACTGCTAAACCATTCCCAGGAGAAAAACTGAGATTTTCCCCAAAGTCACTTTCTTCGGGAGAATAAACCTTCTGATGCTTAACTGTCAGACGACCAATTGTAAAAAAGGGTGATTCCTTTTCATTCCAAGGAATGGTAGTATCATCAATAGACATCTCTGGGCTAGTTTGAAATTGGATTTGAAAGTCCCAACAGTATTCAGCATCAGGTTTTGCTAAAGCTTGAATGATATCCTCTCGGTAGTAGTTGTCCTCTGAACCTGAGGCTTTGGCACGCTGAAGCTCACTTTCTGGTCTGGACTCGAGAGGAAGCTGTTGATGAGGTGGTTCACAGGAAACTGGAGTAAATCCATATTTAATCACAACCGGATATTCCACAGGAACTCGACCTGGCTGGGATGGATCAAAATCAGATTTGAGTCCCACAGAATACGCTGAAGCACTCCAATAGCGTTCTATGAGCAAAGTTTTGGGAAACCGTTTGAAACTGTCTTTGAGAAGTGAGAATTCGTAGGGATGCAAGTTTAGCCATAAAAGCACAAGCAACCTAAAAAGTGGAAACAGCCCTGCTCGATAAATCGCCGAAAAAAAGCCGTGGAAATCTTTGATGGTTCTAATAAAAAAGAGTTCGGTATTGTGGACAATAATATCTTGGGTTTTTAACTCGTGACTTTGCGGTAGTCGTTCTCCTTCTACCCCGATGACTTTTACAGCCATGGAGCGCGTATCTCCTTCATAATCATTCTTTACTGAAAACGCACCACTAGCAAATCGTAGCCACACCGGATATTGTTTCGGTTGTGCAAATAAACCTTGTTTTAGGGAAATGGCGCTAAGTTGAGCTTCAGTTAATGAGGTGCGTTTGCCCAATTCCTGCTTAAGTGCTGCTTCATCAAAGTCAAAAATTTCTAGAGTTCCTTGAACAGCAGCATGGGTTTTAGAGTGAGTATCTCTTTTTGCAGTTGGTTTCTTATCACCTCCGTAAAGATTGTCCATGTTTTTTTTGACGAGTTCACTCATGAGAGCGCAATATTTGGCTTCGTCTTTTTCTGGATATTCGGTAAATAGTTTCATTTTTTTAAGTAGGATTAATTCATCAATTGAGTTTCTTCCAATGTGCGATCGCTTGTTTGCGAGTGCGTTCCGCCCCGAAAGGCGGGGCGAAAGCCCATCGCTTGTTTGCGATTATTGCCTACCCAGCTTCGAGGATTTTTTTGAAATTGCTTCCAGGCTGCTTGGGCAAATTGGCGAACTTTTTCCGTATTCGTAGGGTGCGTTACTTCGTTAACGCACCCTACAAAGTGAAATATTACAATCTCTTAAAGGTTAAAAGTCACTTTGTACTTCTTGTCTGATGGAGGAACATTGCGATTCACTAAATCTGAGACAGTTTTGGTATTTTGAATAATTTCCCAACCCACAGGAGAAAAAGTGTCTTTATTGAAGATAGTGGGTGATAGTAAAGGATTATTCAACGCCTCAGAAAAGGCATCAATTCCAATTAAGCGTGCTACTAGAGGAGGGATAGTTGAATTTTTCCGCACCTCCTCGGCGTAAATTCCCACATAAAACTCAATATTATCAACATGACCATATAATTCTTTGAGTTTCTCTTGAGCAAATTCATCGCCAGTAATTTGCTCAAACTTGGTCACTCTGGGGAAACCACACATTTGCCGATAATCGTTATAGCTTGCCAATTGCAGCTGTCGTCCCAGTCTAATAGAGGGTAACTCAGTTAACTCAACCAATATATCAGGGGTGTTGAATAAACCAATTCTTGTACCTGGTTGAGAACAAGTTTCCTCCATCAATGCTCCTAAACCTTGATCAATAAACATCTTATTATTCCACAAAGATGCAGCGATATGGGTTGGTTTGCCATCATAGATAAATGTTTCCGGGATTGCACTATGCCAACGATAAACAAAATCAAATTCAATTGTCATCCAATTGGGACGATACCAACTTTCCTTTATAAAAGCTGGAGGATCGGCAAACAACTTAAAGTGATAGGGAGTTATATGGTTAATGTACTCTTCCATAATGATGTTTAAAATAATCACCATGAGAATATTTCTCGCGGTTTGGAAGAGGTGTTCATCATCCCAATCTGGATAACTGCGTGCTAACTCATCACAAAGACGATTATGTTCTCGGATACATAGAGTATTGAGCATGACGTAGCCAATTTGCACATTTGCTCGTTCTACTCCCATCGCAAACAGATATTGTTTTTTATCTGCAGGCAGTCTTTTTTCATCATTGATGGGTTCATAAAGACCGTTAAATTGAGGATCAATTTCACCCTGTGCTGGATCAGTATAGTAAAACAAAGGATATTCTTCTTCTACGCCATCTTGACGTTTGAGTCTTTGAGTTTTGAATTTACCTCCTTGAAAGGTTCTTAAAAGATGTGTTTGTTTTCTGGTTAAACCATAAACATTACACAAATCAATTTCATGGTTGGAAGTATTTTTTAATTTCTTGTCCTTCTTGTGATCGATACGGAGAAAACTATCGGTAAACCACTGCACCCAATAGGGAAACAGCATAGTTGATTTGGGAGAATAAATTGTTTTACCATCTCTTTTATGGAATAAAACAGCCAAGTCTTCAACTTGTGGGAGATTCTTCTCGGAGTTGAACTTTGGGTCAGGCGGTAAATGTCGTCCGGTATAAGTGCGGTCATTGAGTGATTCCCAAGAAGTATATGTATCAGTTTTCTTAGGAATGTTAGTATCAGGAATATGCTCATCTAGAGTCATCATACTGTAGGGATTAGGACGAGTAGGAATTTTATAGATGAGACTATTGATCAGAGTTTTGTTAACTTTGTGTTTCAGAAATTCATTACTTTGGACAATGTCCCAAATACCTTTAAAATTTGTTAAAAGGAATGTCTGAAGTTTGTTATCAAACCCGTCTTTAGATGTGTCTCTTTTTCCAGACATAATTGTTTTTACCTTTTTTTTAGTTTTGTATTTAATGCGCTCTTAGAGGATGTTTTAAAAGGGTCTTTTGCTCTCATAGTGAGCACAGCGAAGCATCTGGTGTACATGTCCCTTAATTTTTCATTGAATTTGACCCAAGTCAGAACGGTAAAATTATACCTTCCGGGACTTTTAAAACATCCTCTAAATTTATCTGCTTCAGTTGCCCAATTCATTCAAAAAATTGAAGACTTCTTGTACTAAAGCTACTGATTTATCTACAATCAGCATACTGAGTATATCAGAATCAAGAGCAACTTTATCTGGTTACTTGTAGGGAAAAGACGAGGAAGCGATGCTCCCTTTGGGAGCCGCTACGCGATCGCATCTGCCTCTGAAATTACTCTGAGTAACGGCGGAATGTAACCTGTTGACATGTCATGATCAGTGATGCTGTTTATCCCTTCTTCGCGCAAGTCTTTTACTATATCAATAAAGATTTCTTGCCACTTTTGCCATATATTTAACTTTTCAAAATCTAAAATTTCGCCATCTTGTGTTAAGTACTTAATTTGTCCGACATGACGAAAAAGGAAAAGGGGTGCCCAAGTCGGAATTTTGGTCACGACATCATTGTTATTAACAAATCGAAATGTCTTAGATCTGAGTCGAGAATTATATAACTTTGCAAAGCTCCAGTCTCCAACTCGGGGTTGTCCATAAGTATAAACCCCACTAACTTCAAAAGGTAAATTGTCAAAGAAAATACAGTTAGCTGCGGCTAATACTGCTACAGCACCGCCTAAACTGTGTCCTGTAAACCACAGTGATTTAGAAGAATTTTTCATTTCTTCTTGGATGATGGCTTTAATGCCTTTAGCTTCTATTCTTTCTTGGGGATCTTTATAAGGTTTCCAAATATTATTTAAATAGTTACAAAAACCCGTATGCAGGCAGAGATTGTAATTATTGCTAAAATCTCGACTCTTCAGTCGATTGAAGTTCACCTCCCAGTCAGATAGTTCTTCGCTTCCTCGAAAAGCAACAATAACTTTCTCTGCATCCGCCAACAGAATTGCCTGCGCACCTTGGTTATTGAAGCAATAAACGCGATCGCTAACAAATCCCCAAGCAGACGCTTCTTGCTTCACTCGCTTTCGCCAGTCATCGTTGTTTTCATTCTTACCTCCTAATTTTTCTACTTTTTCTCTTCTATAAGTTTCTACGCAGAGTTGAGCTAGTAGGTAAGCGTTGTTAGCATCATATGTTGAAGCTTGGGAATTAAACGATGCAAAGGAAAGAGGAGCATTCATGGTAAAACACCTAAAACACTAACTGACAGCATATAACCCACATTCCTTGGAGTGCGATGCAAAAGGGCGCAGTGTCCTTTGGGCAATCGTAAATGCTGCATTTTGGAAGCATGACAGCATCATCACGCTAATATCAGAGTACAGGATATTGACCACTGTAGTATAGTCGTAGGCATATGTGATGAGATGAACCTAGTAGAACAACTTGCTCTAAGTTATATTCTGCAAGAACTGCCTTTAAAATATCACTTGTCATATGAGAATTACCTGCTGTAGAGACGTGAGAAACTTTGCGCTTCGCGTCTCTACAATTTAGCATCGAAAATTCTGTTAACTCCGCTGCCAAATTTTAATCGTCTTATCCAAACTCCCACTCACCAAAAGTTCCCCCGAAGCAGTAAAAGCCAATGCTGTTACCGTGTGCGTATGACCTGTAAATGTACTAAGCAATTCTCCGGTTTGTAGGTGCCACAATTTAATAGTTTGATCAGCGCTACCACTGGCAATAATTTGTCCATCAGGACTCAGGGCTACAGCATATACTCCATCTCTGTGTGCGTCGAGGGTGTGAAGTAGTTCCCCATTTTCTAACTGCCAAATTTTAATCGTTTTATCCCGACTCCCACTGACTAAAATCTTGCTATCTGCACTAACACTCAAGGAACGAACAATATGGGAATGACCTGTAAACGAGTGCAGTAATTCGGGAACGAAAGGTATACTAGTTTCCTGTTGGGAGATACGCCAGACTTTAATTTTGCGGTAACTCCCTGTGACTAGAGTTTGCCCATCGCTACTCAAAGCAAGTGAATGAGCAGCGGTATCTTCTAAAGATAGGGCGCTAGTAACCTGACGCTGCATCAAGTCCCAAAACATAATTGTTCTATCATCTCCCCCAGTTGCCAACATTCGTCCATCTGGAGTAAAAGCAACACACCGCACCATCCCATTATGCTTGTGCAGAATATCGATCAAGTCTTGTGCTCCGACATGCCAAAGCTTAATTGTAGAGTCTGCACCAGCACTGACTAATGTTTGCCCATCTGGACTGAAAGCAAGCGAATTCACTTCATCTACCAGTCCGGATAAAATCCAAGGATGCTCTGATAATGTCCCTATTAACTCACCCTTGGTCAAATCCCATAGTTTTGTCTCCCCACGACTACCACTTGCTACAAGAGGAGAGGTGTTACCGTTGTTACCTCTGTGACTGAAGGCTAGGCAATTTATTCCTCTAGTATGTCCTTTTAAGGTCTGCCAGCATTCCCAGTCACCTACTATTGTTTTAAGCGGATGATCTGGTGCCAGAGTCTGAGTTGTCTCTGTCATCACAATCTCATTCAAGACTCGCAATTTGTCTTTTTTTGTACTCAATAATTGTAAGTACCAACTCAATCCCCCCGCATATAATAACTGACTTGGGGTTATGTATAGTTTTGGCTCACTAAATTCAATTTGATTTGTAGGTAAAAAACCTGCAACAATCGCTTGTTTTTCGTAACCTTTTTGACTATTAAATGGATAAAACAAACATAGGAAAATTAAGACTTGATGATTTTTTAAATCCTCTTGTGTGACAGACCATCTCACTTTATCTTTCTTGATACTGTTAAAACTTTCTCCATCAGCAGCGTAAACTTGAAGACTGAGTCTGGGGTGACTTGCAAGCTGGTAGGAAAATTTACTTTCGTTACGTAAGTTTCCCTCATCATCTAAAACCATGTTGTTCAAGGCATCTTGTGCCACTTTTTTCACCTGCTTTCCCAGGCGATCGCTCATCACCCGATCAACGATTTGCTCTCGCAAAAGATAATCTTCCGCTTGCTGCTGGAAGTATCTTGTAAAGGGGATCGTCCAGTCAGGAGGATCAGGATACTCAGGCGGTGTAGGAGGGGGATTTTTGGCGATAATTTCTGCTTGTTGACAAGCAATCTCCAGCAGTTTTGCCAATGGTTCGCCCCAAAATGCAATAATTTCACTATGGCAACCTTTGACTTGACTTTCCAGTAAAGATAGATCGTAAGTCTTAGGTTTTTTGACTCGTTGAAGGAAATCAGCTTGTTGAGCTTTTAGTAAGCTAATCCAATCCATTTGCATTCCTGCTGCGCAGCATTGCATACCTAAGTTAAGTTATACCAAGGCAATTGCTCAAGTTAGTGTATCAACTTTAGTTATTGAAGAAGGAAGTCATTCCAGTAGTTAATGTAACACAACCTTTTTTGTAGATAGACACCAAGTAACCAGTCCAAAGGATATAGTCAAGTGATGACGTAGCCAGTTTGCCTTGGGAAAATTGAGATGATAGATGATTCTACCTAACCTGGAGCATAAGATACTGTTTCACCAGACGCAGTTTTGTCTAAAACTGTGATCAAATTTGAAAAAATCTGAGGGCGAAGGGATGAGCAATGTCAAATTAGAAGCATGGGAAGAAAAAGTACTCAAAAATTATCTTGATGGTATCCGCCTCATAAAGATTCCTGCTTCTCGCAAAAAACGCTTAGTCGTACTCAGGTGGTTAGTCAGAAAATTTGAGCAAGAGGTGACTTACACGGAACGTCAAGTGAATGAAATTATTGCGCGTCATCACTCTGACTTTGCGACATTACGAAGGGAACTCATCGGTTATCAACTTATGGAGCGGGAAAATGGTTTTTACTGGCGATTACCAGCAGCTCTTTGGAAGACAGAAACTGAAATTATGAGGCAGATTGAGTTATAGAAAACAAAATGCCATGTTCCACTAAATACAATGCACACTTACAGTTTCAAGTTATCGCAACGCACAGGAGAAAAGGGCATATGGCATGGATCTATCTTCTTATTGCCGGTTTACTTGAAGTTGGATGGGCAATTAGTCTGAAGTATGCACAAGGGTTTACTAGGCTTGGTCCCAGTGTCGCTACTATCGCTCTTATGATACTCAGTTTCGCCTTTTTGTCTACAGCTCTGCGCACATTGCCAATCGGAACTGCTTACACTATCTGGACAGGCATAGGAGCTGTCGGTACAGTTGTGTTGGGTATAGTTTTATTTCAAGAACCTATTGAAGTGCGCCGCCTCATTTGCATTGGCTTGATTATCGTAGGTGTGATAGGACTTAGGCTCGTCTCTCCACATTAAAAGATTAGAGGCTTGATATCAGCAACAGTAAAAACTGAATTCTTTCCTCTACGGGTAGTTGAATTTCTATATACCTTAAAATACTACCTTTGATAGATGTATTAATTTATTAATTTTAATATGACTCCCATTAATCGCTTGTTGGGAGAGCGGTATTGTTTCATGCAATAAAAGGTTTGTTGTTCGATATATTACAGCTAAATCTTGCAATGATAAAGTCTAACAACAAGCAGCTACGCGATTTTCTAAAGGCGTAGAAATCTGTTCACTTAAGTAAAACAAAGTAGGTGTGAGATGAGAAAGTTTAGATTACCCATATGGTTTCCTTACCCTAGTTCTTGGTTAAACGCCTTGATACTATCAATTTTTATGACTGGGTTGGTAGCCTTGATAAGGCGTAGCAACGGTTTGGACTCCAATTTCGCTAAATGGTCAGACAACCCAGAACTATGTACCATGCTAGTAATATTAGTAACAATTTTACCAATACCTGCGATCGCCTTTTTTCATCACTTTTTTATTAGTCGCTTCATCCCCGCGATTCCAGGAGAACGGACAAATAACATCAAAGGATTTGTTCCTGGACTCATAAGTTGGTGGGAAAGTTTATATAGCTGGCTTGTCTTTGTCCTCTCTACTCTGATTGCAACATTGTTTTCTACTCCTTTTTTACCTCTATTTAAACTCAACTACGAAAGAATTATTGACAGCTATACTCAACCTCACAGAAATATCCAAGCAATATTTGCTATTTTTTGGATAATCAGTGCTGCTATTTTTTACCAAATCGAGTATTCATTTAAGTACCATTTGATTTTTGCTGATGTTGTAAGTGCTGAATATGAAAGTGCAAAGACAAGGATTGATGTACCAGTAGATGTTAAGACTGAAATTCAACCAAACAAAGTTGGTGTCACGGAAATACAAAAAACTGACAAATCACCAACGAAAAAGCCAAATGTTGTTGACTTAGTTGTTAAACATAGAAAGTTATCTAAGAAAATTTTCACACTTATTTTGATTTCCTTAGGTGCATTATGGGTATACCTATTTACTAACTTACCAAAAGTTAAACAAACTATATCATCTGCAAATATATCTCTGGCAAATTCCTTAAGGACCACTCCTGCAACGACTGCTAAAAATGACACTTTTGAACGGGCAATTGACAAAGGTAAAATTGCAGCACAGCTAACAAAGACAGCACAAACTAAAGATGAGTGGAAAATAGTTGTCAATAGATGGGAACAAGCGATTAGACTTTTGGAAAACGTGCCAACTTCTAGCCGAAATTATCCCATGGCACAGCAAAAAATTATTCAGTATCAAATTCATCGGGAATTTGCTAGGCAAAATGCTACGTTGAATTAGTCAATTGAAATGCCTGAAATTTATTTCAGAGGAAGCATACAAAAATACCAGGCGATTAAAAATCGCACGCACTCGCGTGCGCTGTCTTCGCAGGGGCAATTTACACATTTGGGATGCTCCCATTTCAGAGAGATGCGAAATTGCCTCACTATGCGTTAGCCTTACGAGAAAAAGAAAAGCAGATTTTCCCAGCAAGTAAACTATGTCAGGAAACACGACGCGGCGTAACTTCCTCATCACTAGTGTTGCTGTCACAAGCGGTATAGTAGGAGCATCAGCTTTGCAACAAAAAGCAGCGGACACTGCTACACCACCAGCGACTATGCTAGAACGAGTGTTGGGACGCACAGGAGTCCAAGTCCCCATTTTTGGTCTAGGAGGAGCAGGTCAAACACCTCTCTCTTGGCAAGGAAGAGAACGTGATGCTGGAGCAATTATCAAAAAAGCGCTTGAACTTGGCATCCGTTACTTTGATACTGCTGCTGATTATGGACCAAGTGAAGATTATTTCGGCAAAGTACTACCACTAGCACGGTCAAAAATTTTTCTGGCAAGCAAGACAGATAAAAGGGACCGTGATGGTGCGTGGCGAGAATTAGAAAGAAGTCTTAAACGTCTAAACACAGATTATCTTGATTTGTGGCAATTGCATCACGTCTCCTTCCGTGAAGAACTCAACACCATCTTTAGTTCATCAGGTGCAGTGAAAGCTTTAGAAGAGGCGATACAGCAAAAACTCGTTCGATTTGTTGGTATAACTGGACATCATGACCCAGAGGTGATTGCTGAAGGATTGCGTCGCTACCCTTTCCACACAACGCTTATTCCTGTCAATTCTGCTGACAAATACCACCCACGTCCATTCCTTCCTGTTGTTCTTCCATTAGCACAACAAAAAAATATCGGCGTGATTGCGATGAAAGTACCAGCTTATGGTCGGTTGTTCAAACCAGGCGGATTAAATGGTATGCAGCAAGCTATGGGATACAGTTTATCCCAGCCTGGAGTTCATTGTTGCGTCATTGCGGCTGAAACGGTTAAGCAATTAGAAGATAATGTGAATGTGGCTCGAGCTTTCCAATCTCTTAGCAATAAGGAATTAGCTGCGATTGAGCAGCGTACTGCTGCAGTTTGGGAGGATAGCACCTTTTTCCGGGCTTGGACATGAAATCTTGCTATTTCTCAAGGAAACCCAGTACGGTTTGCTGGCTTGCGACCAAATGTAAAAAAGATAGTGATATCGTTCCAAATTCCTTGCTCTGTGTTTAATGCCTCTAGTTCTGCCTCAAATTCAGCCTTGGCTTGTGCTAACTACTCAGATGAAAGTTGCGATAAGGGATTTGGAAATTGTCCTGGTGCTGGATGGGAACTTCCTATCCACATTCGGTTTGCTTGCTCTAAACTGATATAGCTGCCATACTGTTCAGGCTTGATTTCAATCGCCTCAAACCCTACTTGTTGGAGTAGGTCATGGCACTTTTGCCAAACACAGCCCATTTTTTGATAATCTGCCAACATTTGCTCTGATAGATTTATGTTATCCTTAGTTTTAAGGATTATATTCGGTTGTGCAGTTTGTTTTTCTCTATTTACAAGCCTACTCTCCGAATCTAACTCTCTACACCATCTGATTCTGGAGATGTTTTATGTCAATTTATGTCGGCAATCTATCCTATGAAGTTCAAGAACAGAACCTCAGACAAGTCTTTTCAGAATATGGAACTGTTAAGAGTGTTCAATTGCCTACAGACCGAGAAACGGGACGCGTGCGAGGTTTTGCCTTTGTAGAAATGGGAACAGAAGCAGAAGAAGCTGCGGCGATTGAGGCTCTTGATAATGCCGAATGGATGGGTCGTAACCTGAAGGTTAATAAGGCTAAGCCGCGCGAAGACAGAGGTTCATCTGGTGGTGGTAGACGGGGAAACACTAGTGGAGGATACTCTCGGCGCTACTAAGGTTTGAGACAAGGAATTTAACTCTAAGGTCTATTGGGCAGACAAGGAGTCTGCCCTTTTTTGTGTTCTGGTCTACTAGATGGCTGAAAACTGCCTAGTACCAATTAAATAGGAGATAGAATGACCCAAATAGTTGTCGGCGAAAATGAAGGAATCGAGTCAGCCTTGCGTCGATTTAAGCGACAAGTTTCCAAGGCGGGGATTTTTTCAGATATGAAGAAAAATCGTCATTTTGAAACGCCAGGGCAAAAACTTAAGCGCAAAGAAGTTGCTAAGCACAAGCAGCGTAAGAGACGTTTCCGCAATTGAAGCCATGCGATTATTTTCTTAACATCTGTAGCAACCGTGACCCCAGAAGCCAAACACATTGTTAGCGAACTAAGGTGTAAGTTCTACTCTCTCTTTGCTGCTGCGATGAATGTGCCAATGAGAGTAACTGGTCCATCCTATAGTAGTAACTTCCCTACTATATTTTGGGTGGATGATAGGCAACGACTGAACTATATGAATGTTTACGCTTACACAGCACCTGATGAATTTATCCCATTACGCCCGTTCATTCTTCGTCTGGCTATTAACAAGAGTGCTTTTCGAGACAAGATGGTAAAAAAGGGGCTAGAATATCGAGGTCTTAATCGGGCATGGAACTTTGAGTTAACCGTATTGCCAAGGGAAATCTTAGACTTTCTCCCCTGGATAGTTAGCTTAGTTGAAGCTTATGACAAAGGTTCACCCTCGTTGCTGGTGTCACCACCCCATCCATTTGAATTTCAAATGCCAGCAATCGGGTTATTTAATGAAGTATGGACTGAAAAAGCTTGGGAACTTGCGAACTTAGCAATATTTTGTTAGGCGTAAAGCTAGAGAAACTGTCAAAACAGCACAGCTTGCAGACTCATTTACGTCAGGTGAACGAGTGCTTTCAGTAAACAGCCATGTGTTCACCTATCTTTCCAGCAAAGGGCTAACCCGAAATGCATAACTTTCACATCACGCATTTCGACTCAATCGTTTATTATTTTTAATATTTTTAAAAAATTAGTTACAATTTAATTAGATAGCAATCTAATTACGATTGCAAGGAAGGCAACAGCATATGCAGATGCAAGGTGTTTCATTGGCAGAGGCAGCAAGACGTTTGGGCATGACTCAGAGCGATTTGTATGTGGCTGTGCAAAAAGGACAAATCCCTGCTTTTAGAATAAATAGGAGAACTGTAATTTCTCAAGCAGGATTAAGAGCATATCAAGTCAGGGAACGTCCGACCTCTGATTACAGACTCTAAAGATTTAGCATTTGTAAAATTTCTTTGGCAGCGCGATCGCACACTCCCACTTCTCCTAAACACTGCCGCATTTCTTGATAATCTACCAACATTTGCTCTTTACGTTTTGGATTAAGCAGTAATTCCAGCGCTGCTTGGGTAATATTCTCTGGTGTCGCTTGCTCTTGTAGAAACTCTGGCACAATTGGCTTCATCACAACTAAATTGGGTGGCGATGCAAAAGGTATAGAACCTTTGAGCACAGTACGGGCAATCCAAGCCGTGATAGGGTGAAGTCGGTAGAGGACAACTTGAGGCACTTTTAACAATGCCAGTTCCAAATTAACGGTGCCAGATTTGGTGATTGCTAAATCAGCAGCGGCGAGGACTTCTTGAGTTTTTCCGGATACTACAGAACCTCGTAAACCGTACCACTGTATTGCCTTTTCAATAGGTTCTCGATAGATTTCCAGAGATAGAGGTATCCAAAAATGTACCTGGGGCAATTTGGTTTGAATCACCTGAGCAGCCTGGAACATCACAGGTAGAAGATGTTTCAGTTCTTGACGGCGAGAAGCGGGCAGAAGGGCAACACTTATCACATCCTCTGCAATTCCTAACTTGGCACGAGTTACTTCCCGAGTAGGAAAGTTTTGGACTCTATCTACTAAAGGATGCCCCACCCATGTCACTTTTGCTCCCTTTTCTTGGAAGTAACGTGCCTCTCCAGGAAAGACAGCAAGCAGCTTGTCTGTTATTCCAACAATGAGATTGGTATTACGTGAATTAACTGACCAAACCCACTCTTGTGGTGCAATATAATACACAACTGGTACTTGTGGCAAATTCCGACGAATATAATTTCCAATTGCCAAATTTGGTCCCATGTAGTCGATTAGCACCACCAAGTCAGGTGGATTTTGCTTGAGATAAGCTATAGTCCGTCGCTGGATTTGGAGTGTTGGTAACACATAAGGTAGTGATTCCAGAATACCTACTGAGCCAATCCTACTAGTATTTTCTAAAAGGGTAGCTCCAGCATTTACCATTTTTTCGCCACCTAGTGCCACAATATCTAATTCCAACCCAGTAACCGCCGCTTGGCGCTTGAGAGCAGTAATAAGTAGCGACCCCTGCAGGTCGCCAGACACTTCACCAGTACTGATAAATATACGCATTTATAAATTTAGGAATAGAGAATTGGAGATGGGAATTGGGCAATGGGCAATGGGCAATGGAAATTGGGAATTAGTCAAAAATTATTCTTCTCCCCTTGTCCCCCCTGCCCCTTATCCCCAGAGGGGACCCCACCCTGCCCCTTGTCCCCTCATCTTCTTTACGGTTCCTCATTCACGGTTACTTTCCCCTTTCCGGGAATTAAGCCACGTCTTCCTGGCATTTGAGAAAGTAGCAAAAAGCGACGCAGATGCTGTAACTGTTGGGTATCCCCCAGTAGTTCTAACTGTTCTAAGGATTCCTTAAAAAGCAACCCAGAACGATAAAGAATACGGAAGGCTTTTTTAAGGATTTGAAACTCCTCAGTACTAAGACCAGCGCGTTTGAGTCCTATGAGGTTCAGTGAACGTACTCGCGATGGATTTCCTTCTACAAGCATATACGGAGGAACATCTCGCTCAATGCGGCTCATACCCCCCACCATTGCCAAGGTACCAATATGTACAAATTGGTGAATTCCCAGAACCCCGCTAATAACCGCTCGTGATTCTATGTGGACATGACCTGCGATCGCTACAGAATTAGAAATAGTGACACTGTCTTCTATTACACAATTATGACCCACATGGACGTAAGCCATGAGCAGGTTACCATTGCCAATGCGAGTTTCTTTACCTGTACCAGTGGCGCGGTTAATCGTGACATACTCGCGAATGCGATTATCATCTCCGATTTTGACCCAGCTAAATTCGCCATCATATTTCCGGTCTTGGGGTTCCATACCAATAACGGCTCCCGGAAAAATTTGATTTCGTGTTCCAATCTCCAAAGGTCCCTCTAGTACAGCATGAGCGCCGATGACGGTTTCAGGACCCACTTTGACATGCCCTCCAATCACAGCATAAGCACCGACTTGCACTGTAGGGTGCAATTCCGCATTAGGATGAATAACAGCAGTAGGATGAATTAGCGTTTTCAAGGGTGCATCTCCAGAACAGTCTTGAGTGCTGAGAGTTTAGTTATTTAGTAGCCAAAAGGTGTTATGTGAGCTACTGAAGTGTGAGGGCAGCGAAAATATAGAACTTAAATAATAACGCTATTGTGGTTTGTATCTTTTACTGATATCCCCATTCAGGATTCAGTAAAAGCACAGCTAGCTGTGCTTTTACCACAAAAGCAAATCTTCAGGTTATGAGGGAAAACATCAGTTCGCCTTCAGTAGCAAGCTGACCGTCAACTTCAGCACGCGCTTGCATTTTACCGAAACGACGTTGTTTTACCCACAACAGTTCCACGGTCATCACCAGTTGATCTCCTGGTACAACTTGACGACGGAAGCGAGTTTTGTCAATACCAGCAAAGACAAAAAGTCCGCCTTCCAACTCTGGAAGTTGAGTCAAAACAATACCACCAACTTGTGCCATTGCTTCTACAATCAACACTCCTGGCATAATTGGACGTCCTGGAAAATGTCCTTGAAAATGGGGTTCATTGATAGTGACGTTTTTAATGCCAACAGCTCGTTTTCCCGGCACATATTCTATAATCCGGTCTACGAGTGCAAAGGGGTAGCGGTGAGGTAGCAGTTTTTGAATTTCTTCTATTGAGTAGACGATTTTACTGTCAGACTTGTTTGTGGTCGCATCATCTGGCTGGTCGTTGGTGGATGTTGATGTGGGAACATCAATGGTATTGGCTTGTTCGGTGACAGTTGACATTGACAGTGTTATTTGTTTTCTATTTTTGTTTTTTCCGTAGGTGCTTGTTTGAACCTCCCCCTTTTGATCTGGGATTTGGGATTTGGGATTTGAGAACTAATCTAAAATCTAAAATCCAAAATTTTCTGTACCAGTTGAATGTGTAAATTATGGCTGGCTTTGTACGCCAAGAAATGAGCGCAGGGGAAAGTTCCAAGTAAGCTTAAATCTCCTACTAAATCCAAGATTTTATGACGTACTGGCTCATTTGCAAATCTTAATGGTGGATTTAGCCAACCTTCTGGTCCACAAACCAGTGCATTGTCTAAGCTTCCGCCTTTAATTAATCCTGTCTGCTGTAGGTGTTCAATTTGATGCAGTAAACCAAAGGTACGGGCAGGAGCAATTTCTGCAGCGAAACTAGCAGAAGGATTTTCTTTATTGATATTAGGTGACCAACTGTGCCATTGATTACCGATCGCGGGTAAATCGAAATCAATACCGTAGGTAAAGCGAGTTTCTGAAGCTGGAAGGGCACAGACAAAAGCATCATCTTGACGTACCCAAATTGGCTGGTCAATCACTAAGGGAACCTTGTCCTCAGTTAAAGTTTGTGACACTAAGCCAACAGATGCGATCGCATCTGTCCACACCTTTGCCGAACCATCTAAAAGTGGCACTTCTGGACCGTCAATTTCAATCCAGGCGTTATCGACTCCCATCGCCGCAAGGGACGCCAGCAAATGCTCCACTGTGCGGACGTATGCCTCCCCTTTACCCAACTGAGTCGAAAGTACAGTTTGATTTACTGCTGCGACTTGCGCTGGAATGATCGGAGTATCAGGCAAATCCACACGTACAAAGTAGCGTCCACTTCCTGCTGTTTCTGGTTGTATCCGAACTTGGGTAGTGACTCCGCTATGCAGTCCTACCCCTGTTTGGATAATTTCATCTGCTAATGTGTGTTGTTGCATATTGTTCTTTGTCCTTCGTCCTTAGTCATTTATCTGAAGAACGACTAGTGACTAATAACTAATGACTAATGACTACTTAGAACCTTTCACCAATACCAAAATTGATACGGCTATCTCCATCATCGTTGATACCGTAGTCAATGCGAATCGGTCCTAAAGGAGACTGCACCCGTACTCCAATACCGTAGCCGTAGCCAGTTCCGTCTTTGTTCAGCAACTCAGCTGCCCTAGTTCCGCTTCCCAAATCGGTACCAGCATCAAAAAATAGTGCGCCGCTGACGACTGAAAAAACTGGGAACCGATACTCAAGCGATGCTTGTACAAAACTGCGTCCACTACCTAAACCTCCTTCGTCATATCCTCGGACGGAGTTGCTACCACCAAGAGAGAAGGCTTCGTAAGGAGGTAAGTCACCGAGGATTGTTCCCGCTTGAAGATTAAAAGCAAGGGTTTGCGGTCCTTTGCTGAAGTTAAGAAAGCTGACAGGGAAGTATCGACTGTAGCTACCCCGCAACCTGGTGAGCAAAATATTGCCTAATCCTATCGGTACGGACTGGTCAAGACCAACGCGGAAGTATGAACCCTTGGTAGGTTGCAAGGGATTATTTCGTAGGTCACGTGCAACTCCCAGTTGTAATAGCAGCAAATCGTCTTCACCTTGTCCAGATTGGCTCAAATCAACGCATTTATCCGTCGTGTCACATTTATCCGTCGTGCCTTCAAGACGTCCCTGCTTTCTAATATTGCCATCAGCATCTTTGGTAGTCACTCGTTGATATTGCAAACCAGCTGAAGCTGTCCATTGCGACCTCTCGAAGGGATTTTTGGACAATGGACGGGTAAAGTTAACACCACCTCCCAAACGCGTAATACGGGGGCGATCGCCATCATCATTAGGTTTATTGGGGTTATAAGTCTCAATATTTTTATCCTCACCTTCAAAAATCAAGGAAATCGACCGACGACGGAAGATATTTGCCGTATAGGAAGTCCGGTATGGATCACCTGCTATCCAAGGATCTGTAAAGCGAAGGTCAAACAGAAACTCATCTCGCGTTCCAATTTGTACCTCTGCTCCTAATTTTTGATTTCTGCCATTGAGGTTTTGCTCTTGATAGCTGACGGAACCAAACAAACCACTAGCAGAACTAATACCAGCACCTGCTCCAATAGAACCGCTGTTGCGCTCAACTACGTTAACAACCACATCCACCCTACTGGGATCTGTACCTGGGTCAAGGGAAACATTCACATCTTCAAATAGTCCCAGTCCAAAAACCCTTTGTAAATCTTTTTGTATTGTGTTGCGGTTAAAGACTTTCCCAGGTTTCAACTCCAGTTCTCTTGTGACGATATAGGGTTGTGTCCGTCCCCGGATTGGTTGTCCCTTATCGTTTGTCACCTGACCTTCTTTATTGCGAAACTGAACTCGGATGTTTTCTACCACACCTTCTGCCAGTTGTAAGGTGACAACGCCGTTTTCCGAGACTTGCGGCGCTCCAATCACGTTTGCCAGAACATAACCTTGGTCTTGATAGCGCTTAGTTAATTGCTTGATGCCTTCTTGTAAGTCACGCAGATTGAGTATTTTACCATACTGGTTTTTGAATATTTCATCCGCAGTATTAGCAGGTAGTACGGATGAAACGTTTGTGCCAGGATTTGCCTGTACTTGCACCTTAGTCAGGACAGGGTTGGGTCGTACAACAAAGCTCACCCGCACTCCCAAGGGGGTATCTTCTGGTACTGCTTGGACGTTGGAGAAGAAGCCCGTGGCAAAGATAGAGTTGATATCTTCTTGTAGTTGGGAACGGGTTGTTGTTCGTCCTGGTTGAGTGCGAATTGCTCTATAAATTTGGTCTTCCAGTTCTGGTGCTAGTTGTCCAGTTTCAGATCTAATGAAGACTTCAGAAACCAGCACGCGGGGTTCAGCGGCTTCTGGGGATTGCTCTGGTTGGGGACTTCCTGGAGTTTGTGGGGATGTGGGTTGAGTCCCAGGTTGATTGGTTCCATCTGGCGTGGCGGGAGTACCCGGGGCTTGGGGAGGTGTTTGCTGCTGTTGAGTGTTGGGAGCAGGTGTTTGTTGTTGAATGCTTGGAGAAGGTGTTTGCGGAGGATTTTGTCCAGGTTCAGCCCCAGGTTGATTAGTTCCATCCGGCGTGGTGAGAGTACCAGGAGTTGGGGGAGGTGTCTGCTGCTGTTGATTGCCAGGAGCAGGTGTTTGTTGTTGAGTGTCAGGAGACTGATTACCTGGAGGCGTTTGCAGGGGATTTTGTGTTGGTTCAGCTGCAGGCTGATTGGTATTTCCCGGTGCGGGAGTGTTATTAGGAGCTTGAGGGGATGTTTGCTGCTGTTGGGTGTTGGGAGTAGGCGTTTGCAGAGGATTTTGTGCAATTATTGATGATGCGGAACTTCTTCGCACTGTGACTTTTTTTGTTCCTGTTAGTGCTGAAGCTGAAAATCTCCCAGCAATTTTATACTGTTGACTGGTTAAAGGTTTTAAAGCCTCTGCTGTCTGCTTAAAACTGTTGAGGGATTGTGTTGTTGTTGATTTTTCCGTGGAACTTGGCACTACTACAACTTCTGGCTTCGCCATAGATGCTGAAACTGGAAAAACCCCGACAACTTCATGCTCTTGATGAACTACAGGTTTTAAAACTTCTGCTGTCTGGTTTGAATTTGCACTATTGGGGGTTTGTGCATTTGCACTCAGCAAACTACCAACAGGGGATGAAATCGCTACAACTGTGACTAAAACGGGAGATAAGCGCATTTTCTTTAAATTCCTCTTCACGTCCACACACCATCACAAAGCAATCATGCTTTCGAGCAAAGATTCATGTAAAAATGACATTCTTAAGTTTTGCCTTTTATCTTTATAAGGCAAATCGCAAAAGGCAAAAGTGGATAAGACTCATTTGCTTTTCCTTTTTACCAAAGTATGAGGGATTGGGGATCAGGGATAAAAGATTAGGAACCTATTTCCCAGTAAAGAGTCTTCAATACCCTCTGTAACTTTAATTGCTTTTTACAGCTTTGAGTACTCGTTGTAAAACCTCCTGGTAAGCATTTTCTACATTGCCCAAATCCCGACGGAAACGGTCTTTGTCCAGTATCCGGAGATTCGGGTCACTTCCTTTGGAGTTGTCCCACAAACGACAAGTATCGGGACTAATTTCATCTGCCAATAGCAATTGCTGTTGTGAGTCCAAGCCAAACTCCAGTTTGAAGTCTACTAAGGTAATGTCGCACCGCCCGAAAAAGTCACAGAGACACTTGTTGATTTGTAATGCTAGATGGGTCATAGTATCTACTTGTTCCGGAGTTGCAAGTTCCAACAGGAAAAGGCGATCGCGTGTCAACAATGGATCTTGGAGTTGGTCGTTTTTGTAATAAAACTCAACCAATGGCTGTTTTAACACAGTTCCCAATTCTAATCCTGTTTGCTGGCAAAGACTTCCTGCAGCAATATTCCTAACAACGATTTCTAAGGGCAAAATCTTCAATGCCTTTACTCGCATTTGATGCGGGGCAGGACTGTCTATATAGTGAGTCTTGATACCACACGCTTCCAGTTGTTGAAATAGTTTACTGGAAATGGTACAATTCATAGACCCTTTACCTTGTATGCTACCCCGCTTTTGGGCATTAAAGGCAGTTGCATCGTCTTTATAATCAGCTAATAAAATTTTAGAATCATTCGTCGTATAGAGGATTTTAGCTTTGCCTTCGTATATTTTTGTTTGAGTAGACATGGCGAAAGGTAAAGTTATGAGCAATGGGCAGCTTTTATGCTTTGCGGCTTAACCATTTTATCTTTAGTCATTAGTTATTATTCACAAGTAACAGACAAATGATGTATCCACCCGGATTTTTACCTGTTTTGGGGTCAGATGATAGTCTTTACCTCACCAAAAAATTTGCAAATACAAAAGTATAACTTTTGACGCAATGTTCCCATGATTTGTACTTGAATAATATTGTTCAAATGACTTTTGCAAAGTGTGTAATTATACATTCTTGCTCTGGCAGATTTCAGTTAAGTTAAATACAGTCATTGTTTGAAGGCAGAAGAAGTTAGTGAGCAACTAAAACAGGACTTACGCACGAACAACGTAACTATAGTCATTGCGACCGTTCGCGGTAGCGTCCCGTAGGGAAGGGAAGGGAAGTAATCGCAGCCCGCTCTTTTCCGTAGCGCGTGCGTAAGCCCTATAAAAAAACTCAACCAAAATCCCGCTACTCAACTTCAAAGCCGAAAACAGGGGGGATTGAGTCAATGGAGAGAACAATGGTAGATAAAGATGATTTTCTCTATCCTCGTGGTCGCTACTATGGTCAGGTGAAACCAGAAAACCTGGTTTTTAATGCTAACTTACAGGAATTTGCGCAACGAGTAAGTTACATATGTAACTTAGAAACAGCGGGGAAAATACCACCAGGGCAAGCCTATGAGCAAATTAAGGAGCTTTGGAAAAACTTAAAACACTCGAAAAAACAATTGAAAATTGGTGAAGACCCTTTTCAGAATGAGGAGGGAAACAGTGAATAAATTAGAAATGACAATTCACATCCAATCTTTGAATTACTTTGTCAGCATACAATACACACCATCCCAAGAATGACCAGGAGACTGGTTAAGATAATTACGAGAGCGTTCTAAGTGAATATCAACGGCTTGGTCTGTGGGTCGGATTTTTTTGGCGGCTTCAAAGCAGGAAATAGCGTACTGGAAATTGCGTGACAAATAAGCAGTACGTCCATTTTGATAATGACACAGAAACTCCTGAGTGTTGGCATCTAAGGGAGTATGGCGATCGCCTATCAACTCGTAAATATTGACTGCTTGATGTTTTCCTTTCACCCTTATTTTGTCTAACTCACGCACCCAAATGAAGTCGCTACACAACTGATACGTAAATTCACTTAAAATAATATCGCAGCCGTATTCTTTAGTGACTCCTTCCAGACGCGAACTCAAATTCACGGCATCTCCTATCACGGTGTAGTCCATCCGTTTTCGAGAACCAATATTGCCGGAAACCACTTCTCCCGAACTAATCCCAATGCCAACATGGATTTGTGGCTGTTCTTGGACAATACGCCGCCGATTAAGTTCTGCCAGTTGTAGCCGCATTTCCAACGCCGACTGTACTGCTCTCCAAGCGTGATTATCGGTTAACTGTAGCGGCGCACCAAACACTGCCATCAAAGCATCACCAATAAACTTATCTAAGGTGCCTTCGTGGTTAAAAACAGCTTCGACCATTGTTTCAAAATACTGATTCAGCAAGGAAACCACTTCGGCAGCACCGAGGTTTTCTGTCAGCGTTGTGTAACCTCTGATATCAGAAAATAAGATAGTCACGTCTTTGCGTTCGCCCACCATTAAAGCATCTTCCCCTAGTGCCATGACTTGTTCTGCGACTCGGGGAGTCAGGTAGCGGTACATGGCGGTTTTCATACGTTTTTCCTGACTGATATCTTCCAATACCACCAAACCACCCTTTACCCCGCCTTCTGGGTTTGTCAAGGGGTTAACGGTGAGATTGATGCTCCGTTCAATTTTCTGAACCTTCCTCGCATCAAGCAACGCCAACCTGGGTGTGAGAGGTTGATTCCAAGGAATGAAAACGTCTGGGTTGGTGCGATCGCGTATTGCCAAAGTGTAAACAGGTGTGTCCTGTAAAGACTTTACATACAACGTCTCTACATACAGTCCTACCGTCAAACTTTGCTCTGGTACATACTGTCTTGCCCCAGTTTTTAAACTATCTTGTAGCCGCAGTCGCAGATTATCAACAGGTACAACCTCCCACACTAGGCGATTAATCAAGTTTTGTTCCCAAAGGTACTTGTTGTTTTTTGCATTTGCTTCCTCCAAAGGACAACCTAACAGCTGCAATGCCGCATCATTAATTGTCACAATTCTACCTTCCATATCCGTAGAAATAACAGCATCTGAAAGACTTTGTAGAATATCTTTTTGATACTGTTTTTCTAATAAAACATTTTCAAATAAGCGGGCATTTTCTAGAGCAATTCCTGCCTGAATATTAAAAGCCCGCATAAATTCTTCATCTGATGCGGTAAAAAAACTACCTTGATGCTTATTAATTAACTGCGTCACGCCAATCAATTCATTCGCTGAATTAAACACTGGCAAACACAGGATATTGCGCGTGACATACCCTGTCTTTTGGTCTGTTGTCGGGTCAAAACGTGGATCTTTATAAGCATCGGGAATATTTAGCGCTTCACCAGTGGACGCTACATAGCCTGCAATGCCTTTGTTTGAAGGCATACGGATTTCCATCATGGTTTTACCATCTGCAGATGCTACCTTAGTCCACAGTTCCCCCATTTCTTTACGATATAAAAATAGAGCGCTGCGGTCTGCTTGCATGAGAATCCGGGCTTGCTCCATGACTATTTGCAAAGTTGCTTCGAGATCCAAACTTTGCCCCAAAGTCTGAGTCGCCCGTAAAAGAGCAGTTGCACCTCGTTGATTGCGAGCTGCAACATAAAAAGATTGACAACTTTCCAAGATGATGCCGATAGAAGAAGCAAAGTCCCGAAAGTGTTCTTCATCTTCATGATTAAACGGAATACCCCCAGCTTTATTTGCCAGTTGCACGACCGCCACAACCTGGTTTTTGCTGCTTAACACTGGCATACATAATATATTGCGAAACTTGTAGCCCATTTGTTTTTCTAGTTCCGGGCTAAAGAGGGGGTGAGTTGAGGTATCAGATATGTTCAAACATTGACCTGTATGAGCAACATGACCAGGAATACCAATGGTGATAGGAGTGCGAATTTCTATAGCCTTTTGGGTATTATTTTGAGGAATTTTTGACCATAACTGACCTTTGTCGTAGTCAACTAAAAAAATCGTGGTATGCTCTGCTTGGAGAATTTGACCAATTTTGAGTGTAATCGCCTCCAGTACCTTCGCCAGCATGGTTTCTAGAGCTTCATTATTAATTAATTCGATCGCTCTAAGAAACTGCTGAAACTCGGCTGTAATAAAGTCGAGCAAGCAAACAAATTCGTTAACAGAAAGGTCTTTGACACGACGTAATAAGGCGTGAGTGCGATTAACTTGAGTCAGTTCAGTTAATGTAGCCAGGACGCTACCAGTATTTAGGAGTGTCATGGTGATTTTTATAGTAAGTCATAGAGGGAATTAGGCATTGGGCAATGGACAAGGGGCATGGAGTATGGGGCATGAGTCAAAAATGATTCTTCTTCCCTTGCGGTGCTCAAGAACTGTAACCCAAGCACTTCCCCAAACTCAACGCTTATCTGATCTGAACTCCATCGGTTGCAGAGGATAAAGCATTGCCCATTGCCCCTTGCCCATTGCCCCTATGCCACTTTCGGTAATTCAGAATAAATCACCTTTTGATAGTAGGTTTGTAGCTGGCGTGTAGCAGCGTCCCATCCCCAACGTTCTGCTTCCCGACGGGCATTTTGACGGATAGTTTCTCGTTCTTGTTGCTGTTGCAGGAGACGAACGGTTGCATCAATGGCACTTTGAACATCTGCTTCTGGCTCGAAAAGATATCCATTGACTCCATCTGTCACAATATCAGGAATGCCTCCAGAACGAGCTGCAACGACTGGACATCCAGCTGCCATAGCTTCTAGGAGAACTAATCCTAGTGTCTCCGTCCGAGAAGGAAAAATAAACGCATCAGCACTTGCAAAGGCAGAGGCTAATTCTCTACCGATAAGATACCCAACAAAATAGGTATTTGTTCCAGCAAAGTGTTTTTCCAGTGCTTGGCGGTGGGGACCATCTCCTACCAATGCCAGCCGTGCCTCAGGAATAGTTTGTAAGATTGGTTTGATACGCTCAATTTCTTTTTCAGGGGAAAGACGCCCTACGTACAGTAATAAGTGACTCTTGGGGTGATTTTGCGACAGACGCGATCGCATTTGTGGATTGGCAAAGTCAGGATGAAATGATTCCGTATCTACTCCTCTTTGCCACAGATCTACTCTTTCAATACCGTGTGCTATCAATTCTTGCATCATTGCTGTGGAGGTACACAGATTTAAAGCTGCTTGATTGTGAGCTGCCTTTAGTAGTTCCCACAAGAATCCTTCCAGCATTCCCAAACCGTAATGCTGAAGATACTGAGGTAGGTGGGTATGGTAAGATGCAACCAAAGGAACATTTAGGTATTTACTGTAGAATATACCAGCCAATCCCAAAACTGCTGGGTTCACTACATGAATAATATCTGGCTTAAACTCCTCTAGAGCTTGACCGATAGCTGGACGAGGTAGTGCCATTTTTAACTCTGGATACAGTGGCAGGGGAAAACCCGACACACCATATACTTTAGCTCCTTTGTATTCAGTTATGCCACCATCTGGGGCAATGACCAGGACTTGGTTACCATCACGCTGAAGGTGGTCAACGGTATGACGCAGGCGTGTCACAATGCCATCAACCTTGGGCAAAAAGGTTTCAGTAAATAGAGCGATTCGCATAAAAAACTAGTCAGTACAAGCGAAGCTGAAGTATGAAATGAAGCAAAAATGGGACGTATAAAGTTATAAAGTGAAGAATAGCGTATTTCGTCCTTTATCCTTCTAAAAAGACTGGTCATCATAGTGCGCGACAATATGACGACCAGATTTAGACAAGCAGTGAACCAGCGCTCACTAGTACAACGCTTACGGGTATCTCCTCCAACAAAGGCTGCTTCAGTTGCCAGTTGCTGTAGCCTGTGGAACCCTTTGTGCAGTCGCCTGCGGTAAGTCCTAAAGGAGGCTTGAGCCAACGCGTAGCGTCTGGGCTACTAAGAGGGAAACCCTCCTGCAGCGCTGCTGACGCTCCTACGTCGCTAACGCCCTTGCTAACACCCCCGCACTGGCTCACTTTTGACTTTTGACTTTTGACGAACACAAGAGCGGTACTAGCCGTATGCAAGACTCACCTAATTTCTCCGCCAAGAGACTTTAGGCAAAATTTGATTCTTATCAACTTGATGCTGGTACTTGATAGCGAAGTTCAAGAGAGAATCGAGTAGGGAATCAGAAAGATAATGGGGCTGCAAGCCGAGATCCAGTAATCTGGTGTTTTTGGCGTTGTAGTAATGTTCTTCTCTCTCAACTCTGGGATTGTCCAAATGATTGATTTCTACATTTAGTCCCATTGCGTTACCAGCTTTCTTCACCATCAGTGCTAAGTCACCAACGCTGAATTGTTCGGTAAATTGGTTAAACACGCGGAATTCGCCGCTTTGAGCTGGGTTAGCAACCGCAATCTCAATACATCGTACTGTATCTCGAATATCTAAAAATCCCCGAGTTTGCCCGCCTTTACCATAGATAGTCAGCGGATGACCAATGGCTGCTTGAATACAGAAACGGTTCAGTGCGGTTCCGAACACGCCATCGTAATCAAGGCGGTTAATTAACAGTTCATCTATCCCTGTTTCTTCGGTTAAAACACCGTAGACAACACCCTGATTTAAGTCTGTTGCTCTTAACCCCCAAATCCGACAAGCAAAGTGGATATTGTGGCTGTCATGGACTTTGCTTAAGTGATACATAGAACCGGGTTGCTTGGGATAAGGTAAGGTATCTTTGCGACCGTTGTGCTCTATGGTGATGTAACCTTCTTCAATATCGATGTTGGGTGTGCCGTATTCACCCATTGTCCCCAGCTTCACCAAGTGAGTGTTCGGGAAATCTTCCCGCATCGCATACAGTAAGTTCAATGTACCTACTACGTTGTTCACTTGAGTGAAAACTGCGTGTTCGCGGTTAATCATTGAAAAAGGTGCTGAACGCTGTTCGCCAAAATGCACAATGGCTTCTGGCTCAAATGTATGCAGCGCCTTACTAAGAGATTCGTAATTAGTGATGTCGCCAACAAAAAGGTCGATAGATTTACCAGTCAAATCGCGCCAGCGCTGTATACGTTGCTGAATTGGCGCGATTGGGGTCAGAGTTTGCACCCCCAGTTCATTATCCCAGTGCCGACGCACTAAACTATCTAAAATACCAACTTCATAACCGCGATTTGAAAGGTAAAGTGCGGTTGCCCAACCGCAATATCCATCGCCACCAATAACTAGGACTTTCATGTTCACCAGTTTTTACTCGCTGATAGCTAAATCTATCAGGTTTGTGTCCCCTCTAATCATGAAAGATGAGGGAGCAGGGGAGCAGGGGTAATAGAGTGAGATCCCAAATTTTGAATTGTCTTTCCCCTGCCATATAGTACTTCAGTTGAACTCATAATCAATGACGATATTTTATTAAAAAATGTAACAAAAATGCCGTCAAAACGTTAAAACGTCTTGACAAGTAATTGGAGTTCGAATATCGTAAGATACATACCCGGGTAAGACCGTTAAAGAGTAATATGCAAGCTAAGCAAAAGGTTACATTGTATCTGTCGCCAGAACTGCACAGGAAGTTGAAGATTCGTTCAGCAATTGACTCCGAACCGATGTCAGAACTAGCTGAACGTGCCCTAGACTTCTATCTGGCAAACTCAGAATTAGTAGAAGAAGCGGAAGCGTCATATGGAAGGACGCACAGAGTTTATTCCTGCCCAACTTGCGAAAGTTCACTTGTCCTAAGAGATGGGGAATTAGTCACACTAGGTAATCAGCCTGGAGTGATTAGTCGGCAGGAGGAGCGTTTTTCCATTGATGAAATGAATCGGGATGAAACAAATCAAAAGGGTAAGGAAGAGTTAGTTCCTTGCTAAGTAGAAATTTGTGAATCTCAAATTCATCATATTTTCCTCGTCTGTGTCAAATCAAAGCGATGTCTGTACTTTCTGTAAAGGTCTCAAGTAGGTCGATGTATGAAAGAAGAGCTCAACATCCTCATTCAAGCTCAATACCCTCTAATCTACCTTGTGACCTCCGAGGAAGAGCGGGCTGAGCAAGCAATTTCTACAATCGCTCTATCGTCAAAGCCACAGCGAAGAGTGTATGTGTGGACAGTAACTCACGGCATCGTGGAGTTTGGTCAACCCCGGAACGTCACCCAACATAACACTGTTTCTCCAGAAGCGGCGATTGAATGGATCATCCGGCAGAAAGAACCAGGTATATTTATTCTTAAAGATTTACATCCATTTATAGATGCGCCAGCGACAACAAGATCATTGCGTGATGCGATCGCTAGCTTTAAAGGATCGCAGAAGAATATTATCCTGATGTCACCGATGCAGCAAGTTCCAATTGAATTGGAGAAGGAAGTTGTCGTTCTCGATTTTCCGCTTCCAGACATGGGAGATTTAAATAAAGTTCTATCTAGCCATCTAGAGCAAAACCGTGGGCGACGGCTAGCAACAGAGGCACGTGAAAAGCTTTTGAGAGCTGCTTTAGGATTAACTAAAGATGAAGCTGAAAAAGTCTACCGTAAGGCACAGGTCACTACAGGGCGTCTGACGGAAGATGAAGTAGATATCGTTTTATCTGAGAAAAAGCAGCTTATTCGGCGCAATGGTATATTAGAATACATAGAAGAAGACGCAACTATTGACGCTGTCGGTGGCTTGGAAGAGTTGAAGAAATGGTTAAAGCAACGCTCTAACGCTTTTACAGAAAGAGCGCGTGAGTATGGATTGCCTCAACCAAAAGGGATGCTTATCTTGGGAGTTCCAGGCTGTGGTAAGTCATTAATTGCCAAAACGACTTCTCGTCTGTGGGCTTTACCGCTGCTGCGACTAGATATGGGGCGAGTCTACGATGGCTCAATGGTAGGACGTTCAGAAGCAAATTTACGCAACGCCTTAAAAACAGCAGAATCTATTTCACCAGCAATTCTATTTATCGATGAGTTAGATAAATCATTTGCTGGGAGTGCAGGCTCTGGAGATTCTGATGGTGGTACTTCCAGTCGGATATTCGGCTCTTTCCTCACCTGGATGCAAGAAAAGAAATCACCAGTGTTCGTCATGGCAACAGCTAACCGAGTTGAGCGCCTCCCGGGTGAGTTCTTGAGGAAGGGTCGCTTTGATGAGATTTTCTTTGTGGATCTACCCACTCCGGAAGAGCGCCAAGACATTTTCAAGATACACCTATCTAAACGCCGGGAAGACATCTTGCGATTTGACCTAGAACAGCTATCTAAGGTGTCTGACGGCTTTTCTGGGGCAGAAATTGAACAAGCGATTGTTGCGGCAATGTACGAAGCTTTTGCCCAAGAGCGTGAGTTCACCCAATTAGATATTATTGCTGCACTGAGGGCAACTCTGCCGCTGTCTCGTACGATGCAAGAACAGGTCACAGCTCTGAGAGACTGGGCTAGACAGCGAGCACGACCAGCCGCAGCCTCCGTTGCTGAATATCAGCGAATGGAGTTTTAAAAGCTTTCTCCTGCAATCACAGGGGGAAAGGCTAGCGCAAAAGCTAGCAGTGATGAAAAAAACCGCGTCTAAGTAAACGCGGCTTCGCTTAAAACAAACCGTTGTCTTTTTCTCTACTTTCTCATTGGAGGAAACCCAAATGTCTCACTTTAGCACTCTGCGTACCAAAATCACCGATGCAGAAATCCTCAAGTCTTCCCTGCGCGATCTAGGCATCTCTGTGAAGACCGAAGCTGATGTTCGTGGCTATAACGGTCAACGTGTTCGTTCCGACATCGTTGCAGTTTTGGAAGGCGAGTATGACCTCGGTTGGTCTCGCAACAGCGACGGTTCCTTTGACCTAATCGCAGACCTGTGGGGTGTTGCTAAGAAGCACAACCAAACTGAGCTGATCAACTCCATTAACCAGAAGTATGCCGTTAACAAGACCCTAGCAGAAGTGAAGCAACGCGGTCTGCAAAATGCCAACGTTAAGTTGGTATTGCAATAGAAATTTCTTTGCGCGTTCCCAAAGCTGCACGGGTTAGCCAGGTTCATAGCGGTTAGCCCGCTTTTTTTTCCGGACTGGAATTATTCCAGTCCGTTAATCTTTTTAATCTTTTATGAATCTACCATAACAGGAATTCATTTTTTTCAACAAACCTTAGAAACCCAATTTTTTTCAGGAACCGGGTTTCTCTGTGAGATTAAGCTTGAGCTATGGGAAACTGCACCTCTGTTACGTATGACTCGTTGTCCTGTTCGTGTCCCCCAACGATATAAACCTCGCGGTTGGAACCAATAATTTTGTAGCCATTTGTTTCAATCCAAGCAGGTAAGGCAGCATACGCTTGGTTAATGCTACTGTAACTGCCATTATGAACGACAGTTGCCATCTTTTCTACAACTGGTAATTCGTAAACCTTCAGGCGTTCAGTACTAGGTATTTCACCCTCAAATGAGATGACAGCTTCTCCATCTACATCAGATTCTTTGTACACAGGGTCATGCCATATCGCGCCCCAGTAATCACCCTCTTTAACTTTGTGTTGCTTGAAATACTCCAACAACTCAGAGTATAACCGTCCTATACTAGCGTAATTTGGCAATATTTCTCGTATTGATGCAACTTTGATTGGCTCTACTGTTTTGAGTACAACTTCATAATTAGGCATAGTATCCTCCTGTTCAATCTGTTTGAGTCTTGCTTCCACACGTAATAGCCGCGTCTGTTCTTCCTCAACTAACCGCTGAAGTTCCGCTTGCTTGAGTCGCAGCATTCCGCGAATTTCTGCTGATGACAAATTCTCGTTTAACAACTTGGCAATCTGCTCTAGAGAAAAACCCAAGTCTTTGAACGCCAAAATACGATTGAGTCGAGGTAACTGGTCAGCCAAATAGTACCGATATCCAGTAAAGTGGTCTACATGAGATGGTTTAAGCAGTCCCAGTTGGTCGTAAAGGCGCAGTGCTTTGACTGTCACATGACTGAGTTTGGAAAAGTCACCGATTTTCAGCATCTTTTCACCTCTTGTCTCACTACAACTGGGGAGGCCAATTGGCAATATGTGTTAGTTCCAGCTTGATGCCATCTGGATCTAAAAAGTACAAAGCATAGTAACCAGGCAAATAATCGTATTCAGCGGGAGGATCGAGAATTTCTACCCTTTGTTCCAACAGATGGCGAATTAATAGGGGGTCATACCCATCAGTCATATGAGTCTTGATAAGAGTGCGTTTTAACGTACTTAGGCTATTAGCCCGCAATTTATTGCAGGGTGGGAAAGCAACGCAAAACCTATGCTTTGAGGGTGAGGGGTTTAACCCTTCGTGAATTGACCAACAACATCATATATTCGCCCATTCAAAAGAAGTGGCTTATCTGCACCTACCTTTATTTACTGACGAACTGGGGATGGAGCAAATGAAAGAGAAAACACTCCTGCAACTCTATTCGCTGGCGCTGGAATTATATCAGCAGCAAATTAAAGCAGTGATGAGCGCTATAGCGGCGGCGAAGAGTTCTATTTTGCTGCATTGTACAGGTGGCAAAGATAGAACTGGTTTGATGACAGCTTTGTTACTGGCTCTAGCTAATGTCCCAGCAGCTACAATCGCTCTTGACTATGCCATGAGCGCAGATTACCTCACTCCCTTATATGCACTACAGCTAGAAACAGCCAGACAGTTAGGTTACGCTCACATTTTTGAGTCTCCGGCTGAGACAATGCTCGAGACACTCAAGTATTTGGAACAACAGTATGGTGAGGTTGTTGGTTATTTACAAGCAATTGGGATGACTACTGAGCAAATCAATCGTTTACGTGAGATGCTGGTTGATTAATTAGTTTTTATTTACAAATGTCTGTTATTTCTTCTGTATCTATTACTGTTCCTGCCACTACTGCTAATTTAGGATCAGGTTTTGATTGTATTGGTGCGGCTCTAACGCTTTACAACGAGTTTAAGTTCACTCGCCTAGAACAGGGTGAGGTGAAAATTACTGTCACGGGTGCGGAGGCTGAACGAGTTGTCACTGATGAAAGTAATTTGCTCTATCAAGCGTTTGTAAAGTTTTATCAACACATAGAACAGACATCACCACCTGTACAAATCGATATTCATCTTGGTGTTCCACTAGCGCGGGGTTTGGGGAGTTCAGCAACAGCAATAGTTGGCGGGTTGTTTGGTGCTAATTTGTTAGAGGGGGAGGCATTGAGCCAGTTGCAAGTGATGGAGTTGGCGATCGCTCTGGAAGGACACCCAGATAATGTGGTACCAGCTCTTTTGGGAGGATGTCGGTTGGCGGCGACGGGGGTGGAAAATGAACCACCAAAGCTCCAAGAGTTGAGAAAGTGGGAAATTTGTGATATTCCTTGGTGTCAGCAGATTGTGCCGGTAGTAGCAATTCCAGATTTTGAGCTTTCAACGAAGGAGGCGCGGCAAGTTTTGCCTACTGAGGTGAGCCGTGCAGATGCGATTTTTAATGCGGCGCATCTGGGGTTATTGTTGCGTGGTTTGGAAACTGGGAGAGGTGATTGGTTGAAGGCTGCTTTGCAAGATAGGTTGCATCAGCCTTATCGAAAAGCATTGATTCGAGGTTATGATGTGGTGCATTCTGCTGCTGTTGAGGCTGGTGCTTATGGGATGGTGATTAGTGGTGCTGGTCCAACGCTGTTGGCTTTAACGGATAATGATCATTCTGAAGCTGTGGCGAGAGCGATGACAGCAGCTTGGATGGAGGAGGGCATAAAAGCAGAAGTGCGATCGCTCTGTGTTGATACTCAAGGAGCAAAATCAATTGGGTGTGGCTCTTTTAGAAAGACGAAGAATGAGATTTAGACAGGTATTGCAAGCGCCGGACTATTAGTAGAACAACGAGCTTGCACACGTTTCATCAAAGGAATACCATCTTTATACAAGCAAGCGTGATTGCGTTTATGCTCTTGCTTTAAATAAAAGCGCCAATACTGCTCCCAATCACCACGCTCCGTAAAGGGAGCGAAGAGGTAAAACAGCCTCAGCACCTTTGAGACTCCATCTAGCCCCGATAATGTCCATTGGGAAGTTCTCAATGCAATCTTCTATGTCCTGGTAGAAGGAGTTCAATGGCGAGCTAACCCTTGTGACTTTCCCCTCTGAACGGTTACCATAATTTATACTCTTCAAGTTAGATAATCGGACTTTCAATACAAGTATTAATAATAACTTTTATCTGAAAATTATCAATATCAAACACTAACTTAAGAAGGAAACAAGCATTCAATAATTTTTAATCTCTAATTTAGAATTATTCTCTTGGTAGATGTATATTTTGGGTAAAATGTGCTAAATAGTTAGCCATGATTAAATCCAAGTATTATGACACGGCAACTAATACATAACCCTTCTTTGTGGATTGAAAGACTAGCTAGATTTGGTTACATATCTAAAGGAGTCGTTTACAGTATTGTTGGACTATTGGCAGCGCAGGCGGCGTTTGGCAGTGGTGGTAGAACGACTGATACTGAAGGCGCTCTCCAGGAAATTGTCAATCAGCCATTTGGAGAGTTTCTGTTAGCTTTAGTGGCAATTGGGTTAATTGGATATGTTATTTTTCGTTTTACACAGGCAATAAAAGACCCAGAAAATAAAGGCACAGATGCTAAAGGATTAGCACAGCGAGTTGGTTATGCAATCAATGGTTTGATATATGCTGGTTTAGCTTTGAGTGCTGTGCAGATTATTCTTGGTTCAGATAGTGGTGGTAACAGTAACTCCAAACAAGATTGGACAGCTAGATTACTTTCTCAGCCCTTTGGTCAATGGTTAGTTGGGGCTGCGGGAGCGTTTGTTATTGGTTTGGGTTTCTATGAGTTTTATCAAGCTTTTAGTAGTAAGTTTCAAAGAAAATTAAATTTGAATGCATTGGACGATTCAGAACGCAAATTGGTAATGGGTATTTCCAGATTTGGTTTGGTAGCGCGAGGGATAGTCTTCTGTATTACTGGCTGGTTTTTGATTCAAGCAGCAACTCAGTCTGATGCCAGTCAAGTGGGAGGTTTAGGTGAAGTGTTACAGACGCTAGCACAACAACCTTATGGTCCTTGGCTTTTGGGTATTGTGGCGCTAGGTTTAGTTGCGTATGGTGTTTACATGGTGATCCAAGCGCGGTATCGTCAAGTAGTTACACGTTGAAAGGTGCATGGCAAGAGTAGAAACACGCGGCGTCTGGCTAACTACAACAGATAGCAAGGTTTTCCACTCCCGGCAAAACATTGCAGAAGCGATGAACTTTCTTGCCGAGACAGGATTTAATGTGGTCTTCCCTGTTGTCTGGAACAAGGGGGCGACAATGTATCCTAGTCAATTAATGCGGCAAACCTTTGATATACAAATCAACCCACAGTTTGTAGGACGCGATCCCTTGGCGGAAGTCGTTACAGAAGCGCGGCGGGTTGGGTTAAAAGTCATTCCTTGGTTTGAATACGGATTCGCCAGTTCCTACAATTTGAATGGTGGACAGCTGCTGGCAAAAAAACCTGAATGGGCTGCCCGTGACAGTGAGGGCAACTTGCTGAAAAAAAACGGCTTTGAGTGGCTGAATGCTCTTGATCCAGAAGTTCAAAGTTTCATGTTAAATCTAATATTGGAAGTTGTAAAAAATTATGATGTAGATGGCATTCAAGGTGATGACCGACTGCCTGCATTGCCTAGCGAAGGTGGGTATGACAGAGGAACTGTGGAACGCTATCGTCAACAATTTGGTGAAAACCCGTCCAAAAACTTCAAGGATGGGAGATGGTTGCAGTGGCGTGCTGATATTCTCACTGAATTTCTTGCTCGCCTTTATCAAGCAGTCAAAGCAATTAATTCCAACCTGCTAATATCAATAACTCCGAATATCCACGACTGGGCATATAAAGAATACCTGCAAGACTCGCCCACTTGGCTGAAACGAGGGCTTGTAGATATTATCCATCCCCAAATCTATCGTCGTGATTTATTCACTTACAAAGGTATTATTGATAGGCTGGTAAATGAGCAATTTACTGCTACGCTATCGAAGTTAGCACCAGGAATTCTGATAAAGGTTGGTTCTTACCAAATAAGTTCAGAATACCTGTTGCAAGCTATTGAGTATAACCGCGCTTATGGCATTTCTGGGGAAGTTTTCTTTTTCTACGAAGGTTTACGAGAAGAAAATAACGCCTTAGCTAAGGTGTTGCGAAAAGGTCCCTATGTCCAGGTGGGTGCATTTCCTACTTTATCAGATTTAAATCAAGGTAGAGTGAGTAAGTAAGAAAGCATCATCTTCTACTTGGCAGCAATTCCTGAGGTTTTTGAAAAATCTTGTTTAGGGAGGAATGCGTGGAATATCAATTGCAGGTGGAAAAGGTCATTGAGACTCTCAAAAAAGATTTGCCAACACTTTTTGAAAAGGATATTTCCTACGACATTTACACACACGACATCTATTTTCAAGATCCAGTCAATAAATTTAAAGGAAAATTGAACTATCGCATTATCTTTTGGACTTTGCGATTTCACGCTCAACTATTTTTTACGAAAATCTACTTTGACTTACATGACGTCTATCAGTCAGCCGAAGACACGATTTTGGCTAAGTGGACAGTTCGTGGTGTTTTGCGTGTTCCTTGGAAAGCTGGAGTGTTTTTCAACGGCTACTCAACTTACAAACTCAATAAAGAAGGTTTAATTTACGAGCATATCGACACTTGGGATCGCAAACCTGGGGAGATTTTGCAGCAGTTCTTCCGTAAGGGAGAAGACATGAGCAATTCAAAATTCACGCATTCAAAATAATTAGACGAAGTATAGCAATCCTAAATCGTTCGTACACAACAAGATTCCCGACAACTCTTACGAAGTCGGGAAGGGTGAACATGCGCAATTTATACGCTTTGCGCAGGCTACGCCTACACAAATCAAATAGAATTGCTATAGCTGAAGTTACTCTCGTTAAAGTTATTGACATTGAGAGAGTTTTGCCGAGTGAATTCTGCCTCGTGAAAAACTTTTTTGAGAGGTGGGTGCATTTCCGCCATCGTGTACTAGTCAACTGGTTCAGACTCCGGTTGTCGCACCACCAACTCAGACATAAATTCAGGTAAAAATGGTTGTTCTCCACTCTTTGTTACAGCTGGTTGTAACGGTGGTGTCTCGGTTTGGGAGTCAGATGGAGGAAGCCAGTTGATGAATGGCAATGGTAGCAGTGTGCTGAGGTTAGTGATAATGACCAACAACCACAAAGCATTAAAGTTATTTTCGGTAATGCCTAACAAATACGTCAATCCTGCGCCCAATTCGTGGGACAAAAGTCCAGCTAAGTTGGTGGCTGACATTAACAGAGCAAATAATGTTGCTTCTACCCCTTTTGGGCAAAGTCTTGCGGATAATACCAAAACCGGCATATAGGCAATCTGCCCCATCACGGTCAGAATGAGACTATCACTGAGACTGAACCAGCGGTCATCTATACCCAAAGTACGATTAGTATGAGTGACCAACAGCAGCATAGTCATTCCTAGTACTGCTGAAAGGACAGCACTCCAAGCAAAAATGACGCGAAAGGGAACGGTTTTAAGAAAGCGTTGAAAAATCCAAACACCGACTACGGAAGCAGTGCTTGTCACCAAGCGTACCCGTCCCAAAAATTCTGGTTCAAAGTGCAGTTCGTTGGTTGTGAAGAAGAAAAAAGCTGATTCAGCCGTTGGCGTGGCTTGCCAAAAGCAGAGAAACGCTGCTGGTAACCAAATGGCTTTTTGAGTAACGGCTACCCGTAGTTGTTGCAGTTGATGCCTAATTGACAGGAGATTTGAATGATCATCCTCCCTGGCGTCTTTGCTCACAGGTGACTCAGCAATCAACCAAGCCACAGCAGACACCAGAAGTGGGAATGAAGCGGTAATCCAAAAGATAGTGCGGGTAGTGAAATGCTCTAAGAGCATACCGCTGAAGTAAGCTGTTATCAACCCTCCTACAGCGGAAGTACCCCAACAGAGGGATTGGAGAGAACCTGCTTGTGCTTGTGACTCGGCTCTTACCCTTTCGACAACCAGTGAGTCAACAATGACATCACTAACGGCGACAGAGAGAGAAGTAAATGCGATCGCTATTGTAGCTGCTATGGGTGTGTGAACTATTGTTGCGAGACTCACCCAAGAAATCGCTCCCAGTATCCCAGACAAAACTAGATATGGACGCCGTCGGTAGCCGAATATGGGCAAGCCATCAGAGAGAAAACCAAACAGGGGCTTGATTGTCCAAGGTAGAACAACTATGCCAAATAAAGCTGAAACTTGAGCCGGAGAGAGCAATAGTTCATCTTTCAAGAAAAAGCTGACAGCAAGACGCGCCAATCCCAAGATGCCTTGAACAAAGTAAACGCTCAGAATTGCCAGTAACTCAGCAGTGGGTTCATTACCAAAAAAAATCTTTTCCCTTACCGAGTCTTTGATCTTGGACAAGCCAGAGGAGGAAACCAGCATTAATAAATAATCTTTAAGATTTCTCTACTTTTATATATCATATCGATTTTTTCGTAGTGGGAGTGTAGGGAGCATCTCACTCGCTCACAATCGCTGTTTCAACAGCGCTCTGAGTTCATTCTGCTTTTGGACACCTCCAGCAATCAAGATACCGATTTTTCCAACCAGAATAGTACCCCAGTTGACTATCACAACACCCGTCTTGCTTTGAGAATTGAACTCAATATCACTGAAATCAAGGTTTTCGAGCGAGTCATATTGCGTCTTAAAGGTTTCGCAGTACCAACTAGGGATATTGAGCTTCTTGGCAATACCTGTGGGATATGATGCGCCATTAAAGCGTGGATTGCATTCGATTGCCAAATAACGCGTCTCGTGTGTTGCATCTTCCACAACAGCAACATCAAAAGCAAATACCTCTTTCATTCCACGTTGCGCCATCCACTCAGCTATTGGTTCAACGGTTTCCCAAGGTTGATGTGTACTGGGATAGCAATTGCCGATATGAGCGTAACCATCAAGTATTTGAGAAGTTATGGCGAGACGTTGAAGCTTTGAAGCCTCAACACAGTATTGCAAATTTAAAAAGGAGGAAGTTGCAACCTCCTCTTGAATTTGCACAGGTATTTCATCAGAAAACGTTTTCTGAATTTCGGAAAGCTGTTGTTGATTTTCACATCGACAAATTCCGGCACCATCAACAGAAATGGTAGGTTTGAAATAACACGGATAAGGAAACTCAGATAAGTCTTTGATAGCAGCCTTGTTTTTAAAACAAAATGTTAGAGGAATACTAACTCCAAGCTCTTGTGCAAGCTGTATAAAGTTGTTCTTGCAGTTCATAAACTTAACCACGTTCCACCAGTCGGAGTCTAACTGGAGAAACCAATCTTCATCACAATCGACTTTGCTTGTAGTATTGCCGAAGAAGAAAAGGGAAATGTTATGGTTAGGATGGTCTTCCAAAACTCTCAGCGAAACATCCCAGATGACATTTTTGCTATGGCTTAAACCTATCCGTCTATAGTGTTCGGTAATAATATTCCATTGCGATTTTAAATCTGGGTGCAACTGAATAATATCCTCTGGTTCCGTCGAACCTAGCACCCTACCAGAATAAAGGTGGTTACCTATCACAGACTCATGGGTGCAAACCATAATGTCATGGTTGAAAATTCTATGGCGAGTCACTGTTTAATTAATCTTATGAAGTTGACTAAAAATTGATAAGAAATAACAAATTCTTAATTTATGCTCTCATTAGAGCAAAATATAAAAAATCTATCTTTAGATAGATACTATAGGAAACATTAATTAACCATCAATAGATGCACAAAAGTAATTGACACATAATTTACGTAGTATGCATCATGAAGGTAAGTTCTGGGATAATCAACGCAATGGTCGAAGGGTATATACTTATGCCAATGGAACACGCAGTGTAAAGATTTGGGTAAATAATAAGTTTGTTATACCTGAGAGAAGTTCAACTCCATAATTAAAAGCCTCTGTTTTGTAAATTTAGATTTTAAGCTTTTTTTCTTATACTCTGTGGTTCAAATCAAAATTCTTAAATTAAAAATATGAACGAATCTAAAACAATTACTATTAAACTTTCTGCCGAGGACTTTGAGCGTCTAGAAACCGAAGCTAAAAGGCTCAATGTGCCTCCTGATGCCTTAGCATCAATTATGTTGCAATTCAGTTTGGCTAAGATTAATCCATCTATCGATGCGCTTGCAGCTTTATGGTCTCTCCAAGAACTCACTAAAGATCTACCTCCCATTGATGCTGTAGAATTAGTACGGGCAGGCAGAGAAGAGCTAGAACAGCGGGGCATTTTTTAATCAATGGCTGTTGTTTTAGATGCCAATTTTTTAGTAGCTCTGATTACGCCTCACCCTTTGAGAGAAAATGCGACCAGATTATTTCGGGACTGGCTAGCTCAGGATATTGACAGACACACTCCTGAATTAGCTCGTTACGAAATTGCTAACGCTTTAACTAGACTTGTTGTAGCGAATTTATTCCCATCAGAGGGATTGACACAAGCTTGTGCAGAACTTGCCATATTGCCTATCACTTATCATCAATTCATAGTTGAGCCGCGAGTTATTGAAATTGCCTTGACATTGAGGCGAAATAGTGCATACGATGCAGCATATTTAGCTCTTGCAGAAACCTTGAACGCTGAACTGTGGACTCTGGACGGACCACTTTATCGTAATGCATCAGGACAAGGTTTTCCTGTCCGGTTACTGGGTGAATTTTAACGTTCCTTCCCCAAAGCGATCGCAGCATTCTGTCCTCCAAATCCAAAGCTAAAACACAATACGCACTGAATTTTACTTTGACGCGCTTCTCTCACCAAATCCAAATCAAATTCAGGATGTCTCAAACCAACGCAAGGTGGTAAAATCTGTTGCTCCAACGCCATCAGTGAAAAAGCAACACCCAAAGCTCCTGATGCTCCTAATGTATGACCTGTGGCTCCTTTTGTAGAACTGATTACTACGCTTTTGGGAAATAACTGCTGTATTAATAAGCTCTCAATGTGGTCATTGAGTTGCGTAGCTGTACCATGAGCATGAATGTAATCAATATCATTTGCACTCAGGTGACTGCGGTCTAGACATTGTTTCACTGCAGCGATCGCACTTCTCCCCTTTGGTTCCGGAACAATAGCATGATATGCATCTGCTGTCAAGCCAAAACCAAGAATTTGCCCATACACTCTTGAGCGACGCTGCTGTGCTAATTGGGCTGATTCTAGAACAAAGACTGCTGCACCTTCGCCCAAAACCAAGCCTTCTCGACGAACATCAAAGGGATAAGCTCCTGTTTTTGCTAAGGCTCCCATTTGTTGAAACCCAGTTATGGTGAGAGGTGTAATAGGTGCTTCCACTGCACCAGCAATTACCCTTTGACATTGCCCAGTTTGGATCAGATCAGCGGCTTGTGCGATCGCCCAAATTCCAGTCGCACAAGCCGCCATTGGTGCCAAAACAACTCCACAAGCACCAATTTGCCGTGCTGCTGCGATCGCATTCATATGAGGCAAAGTATCTAACCAACCCTCTAAAGAGAGAGGGAGATGGGGGAATGGGGGGATGAGGGAGAGATTCTTAATTTTGAATTTTGAATTTTGAATTTTGAATTGTTTTGTCCCCTTGTCCCCCCATTCCCCATGCATCTGTCGCGCCATCTGCTCCCACAATCCTTGATAGCTGCGACTTGAACCAATCACAACCCCACAATCTGGTAAAGGTGGACATAATCCTGCATCTTTTAAAGCAGATGTCACAACCAACTGAGTCAGCACTCCCATCTGTGCTGGTTGTTCCTCAATCATTCCTAAAGGGCGTGATTCCAATTCTGGAAATGGTTGATACCGTCTAATTCCAGATTCACCTGCTATTAACTTTTGCCAATTATCTTCTAGATTTTTGCCTAAAGCGGAAACTAAACCAATACCAGTGACAACAACTGCAACCATTTTCTGGAAGTGGGCAAAATGGGCAAGGGAGCTAAACAATTCGCTCGTTCACGCATTCGCGAGCGTGAGAAAAAAAGAATTCTTATGCCGTACCTTATGAATTGATAATGCACGAATTTGAGCGCAGCGAGTGGGGACAAGGAGGACAAGGGAGCACCGGGAAGTAGAAGAGAAAAATAATTTTTGCCCAATGCCCAATGCCCATTGCCCAAGTCCCTTATTTCTACTTGCTACTGTCCAGCGTTTTTCAGATTTTCTGCACCTTGAGTGACTTTGGCAGAGTCAATGCGATCGCCTTGCTGAATCTTGTTGACAACATCCATACCATTGGTAACGTAGCCAAAAACAGCATAGTCACCATCTAGGAAACCTAAATCTGCTAAAGCGAAGTAAAACTGTGAGGAAGCAGAGTCTGGCGTTTGCGATCGCGCCATTGCGACTGCACCCAACTTGTGCTGTAATACAGGTGGCTTATCTATACCAGCCGTCTTAAATGTTTTGCTGTAAATCGGCTGGTTTGAGCCTTTTGGCTTAATCTCTAAGGGCACGTAGCGAATTTTTCCAGTTTTTGGATCGGTAAAACTTCCTGCTCCCAGTTGATCGACTGGAACATTTGGGTTTTTACTTTGAGGGTCCCCTCCTTGAACCACAAACGGTTGAGGTTGGCGTACGACTCTATGGAAAACCAAGCCATCGTACACACCTCTTTGGACTAAATCGACAAAGTTACCCGCAGTTATTGGGGCATCAGCACCATCTACTTCGATGGTAATGGGTGAACCTTTGACGGTCATAACCACCGTTGCTTTTCCTTCGAGTCGTGGTAAATCTTTCATTCCAGGAATACTTTCGTTTGTAGTTTCAGATACAGAAGTCGCCTCTGTGGTTGCCGTGTTAGCCGTATTAGTTGTATTAGCGGTTGTCTCGGCGGTTGGGTTGTTGCTTGCTTCGGTAGCTGCGGATGTTGGAGAAGAATTAGAAACAACTTGCTGTGTGGAACAGCCCCCCAACATCAACGCACCAACAATGATGAGAGCTACTAAAAATTGGGGAATTTTTAACCACATTGCTAGTTACAGACACAACCACTGTATCTTAGCCTCTAAAGTCCTTCTAAGGGCACACCCAAAAAGCGGGCTAACTTAGCACCTTGAACTTCCAGCTCTTGTAAAGACAAAGGTTGACCTACTCGTGTTAAAAGAATGTCTCGCCGACCCTTAACGCGCAAGTAAAGCGCGCGACGAGGGTTAAGACCTTCTCTCACCTCAACTTGCACAGACTGCACATCTTCTGTACTACAGTCAATTTCAATACGGCGGTTTTTCCCTGGATATCCCCAGCGGAAAATTGTAACGGTGCCATTTTCCCGGTTAAACTCGTTGTATCCGCCTCCCAGATCCCATAAAATCGTAAGCCATAGGTATAAGGCTAGGAGTAAGCCAGCAGCACCATACAACCCCATAACCAACCCTTGTGGGACGAATACCAGTTGAGTGGGGTCAGAAACTATGAGTAAATTGATTTTGAGATAGCTGGAAATACCAGCGAGCAAGAAGCCCGTAGCCCCCAAAAAAACGACAGTTGCCCACCAGTAGTTACTGAACCGACGAGAACCGAGAACCTTCTGATGTAAGACGCTGGAAGTTGATTTATCGCCGTTAGGCGACTCACCTGTGTTAATGGTTGTTGATGCCGTCATTAGAACTACCTTGGTGCGTGAGATCTTCCCTTTACAAAGTCTGCCATTGCAGCAGATGTATTGCAAGTTTAGCGAATTTCAACAGTCGGTGAGTACCGAGTACCGATCAATGAGTGGAAAAGGATTAGTCAGTTCACTCAGGACTTAAAATTTTTTAAGTTTTCTGAGAAAACTTGTGTCAGATTGTAAAAATTCTGATATTGGTATTAATAATAGGTTCGTGCCTTATACCTGATTTCTTCATGTAAATCAGGCACAAAGCAGAACTAATGTGATAAGTTAAAAATCATTAAGTTTCCGCAAGCTGGATTACCAACTGGTGGGAGCTGTTGTGGCATCGATGTGAGAAATGCTGTCTAGTCAGTCAGTATTTCTCAATAATACCAGTAGCTTTATGGCCGCTGTAAGTGTCACAAAAAAGTTAATTCCTCAAAAAAAGTTGCAATTTTAGTAAAAAAGAGGATTTTTAGTCCGATGAGCATCGCAGTTGGACGCGCCCCCAGTAGCCGAGGGTGGTTTGACGTTCTGGATGACTGGTTAAAGCGAGACCGATTCGTGTTCGTAGGTTGGTCAGGGATACTACTGTTTCCCTGCGCCTTCCTCGCACTAGGCGGTTGGCTAACCGGCACCACCTTCGTCACCTCTTGGTACACCCATGGGATAGCCTCATCCTACCTGGAAGGGTGCAACTTCTTGACAGTAGCAGTATCGACCCCAGCAGACGCAATGGGACACTCGCTATTGCTGTTGTGGGGACCAGAAGCACAAGGAGACTTCACCCGTTGGTTCCAATTAGGAGGCTTGTGGCCATTTGTGGCGCTGCACGGAGCATTTTCACTCATAGGCTTCATGCTGCGGCAATTTGAAATCGCCAGAGTAGTAGGAATTCGTCCCTACAACGCCATTGCCTTTTCTGCTCCCATAGCAGTCTTCGTGAGTGTGTTCTTGATGTACCCGTTGGGACAATCAAGTTGGTTCTTTGCTCCCAGCTTTGGGGTAGCGGCGATTTTCCGCTTCCTGCTGTTTGTACAAGGCTTCCACAACTGGACACTCAACCCCTTCCACATGATGGGAGTAGCAGGAGTGTTGGGTGGAGCGCTGCTGTGCGCCATCCATGGAGCAACAGTAGAAAATACCCTGTTTGAAGACAGCGAAGGTTCCAATACCTTCCGTGGCTTCAATCCCACGCAAGCAGAAGAAACCTACTCAATGGTGACGGCAAACCGATTCTGGTCACAAATATTTGGAATCGCCTTCTCCAACAAGCGCTGGTTACACTTCTTCATGTTGTTTGTGCCAGTGACAGGGTTGTGGATGAGTGCGGTAGGGATTGTGGGTTTAGCACTCAACCTGCGGGCTTACGACTTCGTGTCGCAAGAATTGCGGGCGGCAGAAGACCCAGAGTTTGAAACATTCTATACCAAGAACATTTTACTCAACGAGGGGCTGCGCGCTTGGATGGCTCCTGCTGATCAGCCTCACGAACAATTTGTATTCCCTGAAGAGGTACTACCCCGTGGTAACGCTCTCTAATAGATCAATAACTTTAGGTGGTCGTGACCAAGATTCCACTGGCTTTGCCTGGTGGGCTGGTAACGCCCGTCTTATTAGCCTCTCCGGTAAACTGTTGGGCGCTCACGTTGCCCATGCTGGTTTGATTGTATTTTGGGCTGGAGCGATGACCTTGTTTGAAGTCGCTCACTTCATTCCCGAAAAGCCCTTATACGAGCAGGGCTTCATCCTGCTACCTCACCTCGCTACCTTAGGATGGGGTGTTGGTCCTGGTGGTGAAATTATTAGCACCTACCCTTACTTTGTTGTCGGTGTAGTGCACCTCATTTCCTCCGCTGTACTCGGTTTTGGCGGTATCTATCACGCCATCCGTGGTCCAGAAACCTTAGAAGAGTACTCCTCTTTCTTTGGTTATGACTGGAAAGACAAGAACAAGATGACCACCATCATCGGGTTCCATCTCATTATTTTGGGAGTCGGTGCCCTACTGTTGGTGCTGAAGGCAATCTTTTTCGGTGGTGTCTACGATACTTGGGCACCTGGCGGTGGTGATGTTCGTGTCATTACCAACCCAACACTGAACCCAGCAGTCATCTTCGGTTATCTGCTGAAGTCTCCATTCGGTGGAAGTGGCTGGATCGTCGGTGTCGATAACATGGAAGATGTCATCGGTGGTCACATTTGGGTTGGTCTCACCTGCATTGCTGGGGGCGTTTTCCACATCCTCACTAAGCCTTTTGGCTGGGCACGTCGCGCTTTGATCTGGTCAGGTGAAGCTTACCTCTCCTACAGCTTGGCTGCTGTAGCCCTAATGGCCTTCACTGCTTCTTGCTTCGTCTGGTTCAACAACACCGTCTATCCCAGCGAATTTTACGGACCAACAAACGCTGAAGCCTCCCAGGCTCAGTCTTTCATCTTCTTGGTGCGTGACCAGAAGCTGGGGGCTAACGTCGCTTCTGCCCAAGGTCCTACTGGTCTAGGTAAATACCTAATGCGCTCCCCCACTGGTGAAATCATCTTCGGTGGTGAGACCATGCGCTTCTGGGATTTCCGTGGTCCTTGGCTGGAACCTCTGCGCGGTCCCAACGGTCTTGACTTGGATAAGATAAAGTATGACGTTCAGCCTTGGCAAGTTCGTCGTGCAGCTGAGTACATGACCCACGCTCCCAACGGTTCACTCAACTCTGTGGGTGGAGTCATCACGGAGCCTAACTCCTTCAACTATGTTAATCCCCGTGCTTGGTTAGCGACTTCCCACTTCGTGTTAGCCTTCTTCTTCCTTATTGGTCACTGGTGGCACGCTGGTCGTGCTCGTGCAGCCGCTGGTGGTTTTGAGAAGGGAATTAACCGTCAGACTGAACCAGTATTGTTCATGAAGGAACTCGACTAACAGATTTCTTTCATCAGGTGATCCTTACGGGTATCTCCTCCACTCTTTGGTTGCTTCAGTTGCCAGTCGTTGCTACAACGGAACGGCAGGTTGCACGATCGGGGGATTCCCCAAGGGCGCACTGGCTCACAATCACAAAATTGTAAAGCTCCTGTTCTAAAGCGGGAGCTTTTTCTTAAGTAAAAAATCTTTTATCAAGCGAAAAAGCGTCAGATATTGGCAAATGACTACTACAGACTCTGTAGAACTTCTGTGAAAATACAACCTGGTTTATAATGAGCGAGTTACCAGAGGATATACAAAAGTCTGTCGGTAACACCTATGGTTTGAATTGAATACAGCTTCAAGCAAATTAAAGGTAACAGCAGAGATAACATAAAATAAGGCGAAGTCCTAACTTGAAATTACTTAACAAAGGCAGTTAACAATGGGCAGACTCAATCCCTACACTCTACAGATGCAAATTACCAGGATGTTTGAGCAAGGACAATCATTTTTCGCTACAACAAAAGTGCAGGAGTGGTTGAAAGAACGCAATCATCATCCCGCAGATTACGATATTCTTTTCCATCAAAAACCCGCACCTCCCGGTTCAAAACAAGTCATGGTTGTTGAAATTGAATTGCGTCGTAAAGATGGACAACCTGTTGATCCGTGGTTGCAAGAACAAGCCAATCTTCATGCCTGATCTGAAATAATCTTAAAAAAACAGTTTTAAAAAATGATAATTTCGCGCCAAGACGCTAAGACAATAAGATAGTTTTTGCGCCTTGGCGAAAAATTTCAAAAATTATCACAAAATATTATGGTTAACCTCTGGACTTCCGCAAACCATGCATTACGCTATCTTGCAGAAGCAGATAGGATTCCCCATCGTACTGAAGGTGAAGCAGTATTGCTAGAACACGTCCCCAAAACAGTAAAACGCATTCTCGATTTGGGAACTGGAGACGGTCGTTTGCTAGCATTACTTAAGATAGAACGTCCCAATGTCCAAAGCGTTGCCATTGACTTTTCACCAACCATGCTGGAGGTGGTAAAAACCCGCTTTGCTGGAGATTCTACAGTGCAAGTCATTACACATAACATGGATGAACCACTACTTGAGTTGGGTTTGTTTGATGCAGTTGTCTCCAGTTTTGCTATCCATCACCTCATCCATGAACGCAAACTTTCCCTCTACACAGAAATTTTCCACTTGCTGGAACCAGGTGGAATTTTCTGCAACTTGGAACACGTCGCTTCACCCACTCCAAAACTGCACGAGCATTTTTTACAGGCTATAGGTAGAACTCTTGAGCAAGATGATCCATCAAATAAGCTTTTGGATGTGGAAACACAACTGCGTTGGCTGCAAGATATTGGTTTTACAGACGTAGACTGCTACTGGAAATGGCTAGAACTTGCACTGTTGATTGGGGTAAAACCTGAATAAGTCGTAGCATTTTCAACTGAGATAATACTTGTATTTATGAGTTAGTTTGTAGTTATGTTTCAGCGTACCTATAAACAAAATAGCGCGAAAAAATGAATAAATACCAGTTGCAATTATGACGTATAAAATTGTTGCCAGTTTAAATAAAAATCAGATTTCAGAATTACTGGAATTGTACAAAAATGAATTCTGGAGCTACAAACGTGAACGTGAGGACATCGTGAAGATGCTTGCAGCATCAGATATTATCATAGGATTGGCAGATGAAAATGAACAATTGATTGGTTTTACTCGTGTTCTCACCGATTTTGTGTATAGAGCAATTATTTATGATGTCATCGTTAAACCAACATATAGAAAAATGGGTCTTGGTGCTAAGCTGATAGACGCAGTTATTAATCATCCCAAACTAACCTCTGTTGAGCAGTTTGCTCTTTACTGTTTGCCAGAAATGATTCCGTTTTATGAACGCTGGGGCTTCACGGCTAACATAGGGGAAATGCAGTTGATGTATAGAAACAATTAATTTCATAAGGACGTTAAAAATGATTATTGATCCTGAAAATGTACCCAGTCGCAAAACTTCAATTTACCCTGATCAATTTAAATCTCTTATGGCAGGGCGAGTGAAAAAGGCGTTAGGAAATGTAGCTGGACTGAAAAATTTTGGTGTTAACTTGGTGACACTTGAGCCGGGAAGCTGTTCTGCTCTCAGGCATTGGCATACACGACAGGATGAGTTTATCTATATCATAGAAGGCGAAGTTACGCTAGTCAGCAACGCGGGAGCGCAAATCCTGAAACCAGGAATGATGGCTGGTTTTCCTGCTGGAGAGGCGGATGGACACCAACTGGTGAATCGTTCCAATGCAGTGGTAGTTTATTTGGAAATTGGAGATAGAAGCCCTGATGATCAAGTAAACTATCCTGACGATGACCTGATTGCCAAAGCTAGTCCAGGTGGTTGGATTTTTACGCACAAAGATGGTGTTTTGTACGAAAGTTAACAAAGTATGTCCAACAACATAATTCCAAATATCTCTGGTTTTTTAAAACTATCTTTAAGCAATATCTTACCTGTAAATCTCATGAGTAATAAGATTGAAGACATTTACAACTATCTAAAAATATCAGATTTGATTGCCACATCAGGACAACCAACAAAGGAACAGTTTTCGGGAATTCAACAAGCAGGATATCAAATCGTTGTGAATTTGGCACTACCAGAATCTGCCAACGCTTTACCTGAGGAAAAACAAATTGTTGAAGCTCAAGGTATGCAGTATGTACACATTCCAGTTGTTTGGGAAAAACCTACCCTTGAAAATGTGAACGAATTTTTTAGCGTCATGGAAGCAAACACTGATAAAAAAGTGTTTGTTCATTGTGCGGCTAATATGAGAGTTTCAGCATTCATGTATCTTTATCATCGCCTACATAAACAAATAAGTGAGGAAGATGCAAAGAAAGACTTACAGAAAATTTGGGTTCCCAATGAAAACTGGCAGAAATTTCTTGAACAGGTGATAGAGAATTATCATTGAACAGAATTTCTAGGTTTTTGAAAAATAAAGTTTATTAGACAAAAAGCGACTTATACCCCAATACGGTTCAGTTAAGGCTAAAACTCTTTGTCAAAGTCAATTTTTTTTAACGAACCGCACGAGGCAAGAGAGCGCTCAGAGAGAAGAAAAAAATGCTTAACTGAACCGTATTGACCTATACCCAATAAAGATTTCTTTGTTCAAATCAACATTCACAAATATTTTGCGCGTCGGGGTATTGCATTTGATGAAACTCAAAGCAGCACGCTTACTCACATGCAACGTCTCTACACGTGTGAAATCCCACTACCATAAAGCGTTAAGCCTCAGCCGTCATCCTTGCCGAAATTCCTAAACAGACAAAAAACCCTCTTGCTTACCAAACTCAAGCATTCTTTTGAAGTTTGAGTATTGGTGTGTTCTTTGCTGTGCTAATCTTAATTATCCTTCGCGTTTTTCGCCGCTAGTATCTTCGCATACTTCGTGTCTTTGCGGTTTACAATCTTAATCATGTCTTCAGTTCTTACAATCAAAAGTATATACACCGATGGTGCTTGCACAGGTAACCCTGGTCCTGGTGGTTGGGGTGTCGTTGTCTATTTTAGTGATGGTTCCACTCACGAAATGGGCGGTGCATCCCCCCGAACCACCAACAATAAAATGGAGATGCAAGCTGCGATCGCTGGGCTGCAATTTTTAAAAGAATCAGGACAAACCAAACCTATTAGCCTCTGCACCGACAGCGAATACCTTATCAACTGTGTTACCAAATGGGTGAAAAGCTGGAAAAAGAAAGGCTGGAAAAAAGCAGATGGAAATCCTGTGCTTAACCAAGACCTGTTAGAAATCTTAGACGACCTGAATAGTTCACGAGTAAAGTGGGAGCATGTCCGAGGTCATGCAGGTAATGTTGGTAACGAACGCTGTGATGCGATCGCCCGCGCCTTCGCCAATGGCAAAACCCTATCGTTACAACAACAAGACTTTCTCTTAGAGCAAAAAAGCGGAGTATGCCTATCAACAGTATCTGCTTTGGAAACAAATTCTACAATAATTTACAAAAATAAACAGGAAATCAATACTCCTGCAACAGATATAACCAATATGGAACCACAAACTCACTCTGCTACCTCCGTAGGCGAGGAATTACCTCGAGAAATGAGAGTAACGCAACTCCGCAACTTAGTGGAAACCCTCCACATTGCTGACGAAATTGCTGAAAAAGGTTACCTCATTACGAGTTCTGAACTGGCAGACCTTATGGATGTTCACGCCAGCGCCGTTACTAGTCGTGGAGACGAATGGCGCTGGCGAAACTGGATTGTATCACGAGTGCGACGTGAAGGCAATCAAATTCTCTGGGAACTGGAACGGGGCGATAAGGTAGAGAGGGAAAATGAGGGGATGGGAAGTAAATAGTAGGGACAATGGGCAAGGGGCAAGGGGCAAGGGGCAAGGGGCAAGGGGCAAGGGGCAATGGGCAAGGGGCAAGGGGCAATGGGCAATGGGCAATTCCCAATTCCCAATTCCCAATTCCCAATTCCCAATTCCTAATGCTCATCAATGCCCTATCTCCCCATCTTCCTTAGCGCTCAGCACTGTACTTACGCCCTCGCCACTCTCTAGGGGTACGGAGTGCAGATAGGAAAATTCGCAGTACCGCTATTGGGTCAGCTAGAGGCGAAAGCCAGAATAACCAGCCGCCCTTTGCTTGAGTGCGGTCGTAGGAAGGTGCGATCGCAAAAAGCATGGCAAAGCGAATGATTAGTAGAAAGAGATTTAGCGCTAGTAGGAGGAGCAGGGGAGCAGGGGAGCTCTTGAGCAGGGGAGAAAACAAGAGGTAGGAGAGGACGACTGGAAGGGGTAGACCTTGAACTGATGAGAGGAGCCACAAATCTCCCCAAAGTTGAGCGCTGGAGGAAGCGTCTTTTAAGTCAAGGCTTCGCCCCCATTGTTGCCAAGTTTCCATTGCTCCCTCATACATCCGCACCTTCAACACTTTTGCTCCATCTAAAAAGCCAACTTTATACCCAGAGGCAGCTATGTTCCGTGCTAAGGTGACATCATCACAAAAAGAACCACTTGCACTCGTATAACCACCTACAGCCGCTAGAACAGAGCGACGACACAAATAGCATTGCCCATTCGCCATCACCCGTTCTGACTGCTCGGTATTGACACCCGCAGGGTTAAATCGGTAAAGCAGAGTCATTAACAACGCAGGTTGTAACCAGCACTCTCCTGGATATTTGAGAATGAACTGAGGCGAGAGAGAAACCAAGTCATAGCCTTGAGCTTCTGCTGTCTTCACCAAGCCAGCAACCAAACCAGGTGATGGTTGTGTATCAGCATCCATACCTAGGAACCACTCACTCGCCTCTCTTGTCTGCAAAAAGCCGTAATGCAACGCCCAAGGACGCCCCACCCAACCAGTGGGTAAGGGGTCATCTGTTATGAGACGAAAGCGAGGGTCTTTTTGCTGTGCTGCTTTTATCAAGTCAGGTGTACCATCACTAGATTTGCTATCTACAATGATAATTTCTCGGACTTCATAGCTTTGCTTGCTGATCCCGTCTAGCAGAGGACTAATACGAAGAACCTCATTCAAGGTGGGAATAACAACACTGACACTACCCAAAAGTTCTGGTGTGGGATTTTGGGGTGTTATGGGAGGATGGCGGCTAGGTCCAGTTAGGAGACGTGACAGCAAAATTGCTGTTGCGCTTAGTTGGATGAGCAGTAATAAGAGTGAGATAGCACTTGCGATCGTCCACGTGTCTAGCACAGCAAAATACCTAAGGATAGAAATGAAAGCTCTACTTAACAGCAGCAACTTTGACGCTTGCGACAGCAACTTCAGTGGTTGTTGGTGCAACAGCGACATTAGCAGATGCTGCGTTTGAACTCAGCCAAAGTGCTACAGCAGGAATTACGCCTATCACAAAGCCCAGCGATACTGGGATAGTGAATCCAGCAGCTAAGCTGAGTCCAGCGGCGAAGGCAAAATTGCTTAAGTAAACGACCAAGGGTACCGAGAGTTGCGATCGCTCTAATTGAATCGGCGTGTTTCTCCATAGCAATGTTGCCACAGTCATAAACAGGGCGCTAGTGCCAAACCAACCCGCATAATTTTGATAGGGTGTTCCAAAGAACTCGCCTGGATTTTCCCAATACCAAAAGGGGAGAGATGTTTGACTCATGGCTGGTTCCAATGCAAAGTCCCAGCAGGTGAAAAGCATTGCACCCAACGCTATAGCACCTACTTGGCGCAGTAAACTCGGATTTTGAGCGACTCTCAGACCAGTACGAGCAATGAGGTAAGAAGATAAGCCCACGTAAAACCAAGATAAGGGAATGGTAAATGGCACAAGCCCCGCAATCTTATATCCCAAGCCACTCAAGTAACTGTAGTTTCCAAAAGGAAATCCAGTGCTAGTTCCTACTAATTCGCTGCCCACCGATATCGATACAGCTGGTATCATAAACCCCAGCCAAGTGCGCCATCCCAATATGCGATATGCATAAATGGAGACGGCTATTGTCCCCAAAATAATATCTACCACACCACCATCAGCCATACTCAATTGCATGGCTGTTTGTCCAACCCCTCCTAAGTTCAAAATCATTTCGGCATTAGGTATGACTAATAGAATGCCTATCAGTCCAAAAGCCTTTGCCAAGATATGACCGGTGAGGCATACACGCTCAGAGATAACAAGTTGTCTCATGATAATCCCTTAACAAGACATGATACGCGGCTACTTCGCTGCTAACAGTTTACAAATGTTTAAGAAAATTTTTAATACTTTGTGCGGGAATTGTTGGCAAACTGGCTTTGCTTTCTTGAGGAGAGCATAACTGCCACAGCCATGGAAGGTAGAAAAAATATGATGATAAGCTTATAGTGTAAGCCATTCCAGCTAATATCTACCAACTGAATTGACTTTCTTTTGATGGGTTATAGTGTAGGCAAGCGATTCATCCTTTCGTATAAAGCAGCACACTTATGCTTTAGATAGTTGTGGAATGATAGCGTGTTCTTAATACTGGGAACAACCCATGTCAATTTTGAAAAGACTTCCCTTCTTTTCCCTAGCATTACTACTGCTTACTTACACAACCATCAGCTGGGTAATATCTAAAGCACATATTCCTCAGTTTATGTGGCTGCTGGCAGTGATTTCTATCTTATGTCTCATGGGAGGTTTAACCACTTCCTGGACAAGGCTTACAAACTATTCCTTTGTCTTATTCAAATCAAATCTTGGGTCTTTTGGTATGACCCTTGTAGGAGCTTTCTTGTTCTTCTTGATGATAGTCAGCTTCCGAGTATTTGTTAATACCTTGCTCATTGTTGCTGTGGCTGTATTAGCAAGGATAGACTTTCAAACAGCTGGCTTCAATCAAGGACAAACCTTTTGGTTTTTGTCTATCTTCTCTTTGACAGGGTTAGCTTTGGGTGCGATGCTCCATAAGTTGATTTAAAATCAAGAGTCTATTGTTGCTATAGACTCTTGACTATGGACTTTTGATTAACTCGCAACTGACTAAAGCTAAGCAGCAACTGGATAAACGCTAACTTTTTTACGGCTTTTACCCTTGCGTTCAAATGTAACCACGCCGTCAACTAAGGCAAACAAAGTATCATCTTTGCCAATACCAACGTTGTTACCTGGGTGAAATTTAGTACCGCGCTGACGCACTAGAATATTGCCCGCCCGGACAACTTCACTACCATAGCGCTTGACACCCAGTCTTTGAGCATTAGAGTCACGACCGTTGCGTGTACTACCTGTTCCTTTTTTATGAGCCATAAGTTCCTCTTGTATCTCTACTTCTATCTATTTTCTATCTATTATTATTGAGCGGCAGTTTCTTCAGCGGGTAGATCCTCAACAACTGGTTCCGCAGTAACCTCAATAGTTTCTGGAGTTTCAACTGTTGCACCTGATTCTGAGGAGGTTTCATTAGGTTCGGTAACAGTTGTTGCTAATTCTGTAGTCACTTCAGCTTCTGATTTTACAGTGATTGCGGTTTCTTCTGAAGCAAGCACCGAATCACCGAGACTAATTGAGTTAATTAATAATCTGGTAATTTCCTGGCGATGACCCCGCTTTTTACGCGTTTTCTTTTTCGGTTTCATCTTATACACCAAGACTTTGCGACCTCTGAGATGCCGCAACACCGTTCCTTCTACCTTTGCTCCTGACACAAGCGGCTGACCGATGGTGACTTCGCCGTTGTGCTGCACTAATAATACTGATTCTATAGTAACTTTCTCATCCGGTTCGGCAGAAAGCAGTTCAATGTCGTAAAAGCGACCAGGTTCGACTCTGAGTTGCTTGCCGCCTGTTTCAATAATTGCGTAAGTCATGGAATTGTCCTTGAGGTTGCCGTACAGGTAGCTGGACTCTATGCTCTTGAGAAAGCTTTCCAGCTTTTGTATTGCCTTTACCTGATCCGAGCAGGAATGAGACACACAATCTCTCATTATACTTCAAGGACTCAATCTGTGTCAATATAAATTGTCAATCTTAAACAACACTTTCCAGTGTTTTATCTAGCTATGAGCGCCAACGAGATTTTCGTAAGAAGGTGCAAAAGAAGGTGCAAAAGATGGAACAGATAAAGAGCAAGCTTTCCATCCCGATTTCACCGCTACATTTAATAATCCGCAGGTACCACCACGCTGACCCTCTGGAGTGTAATACCGACAGTACCGACAAACTGAAACACAGGATTTTATGGTTGTCATAACTAGCACTCTTATTAAATAAAAATCTTCTTAACGTAAAAAATGGTTTTATCCCTCATAAGTATGACAACTTTTTCTTGAGAAATGCGTAGAAAATGAGTCATTTTATGGAAAAGTTTGCATTACTAAATATTACTTTATGTATAATTAGAACTAGTAATTTTTACTTAATCAAAGTCAAAATCCTGATCAAAACAAATCCTGATATTTTTACTATTGCTAAAAAAATTATTTGATAGAGAAGCGCAATTTTTATACCGACTTGGTAAAGAACATCCTCAGATTCCCCAATTATTTGCCCATTTCCCAGAAAATGGGGAATTTTATTTGGTTCAGGAATTTGTTGATGGGCATGATTTGACAAAAGAAATTATCTCTGATTCGCCTAAAAGTGAAGGTGAAGTCTTAAAGCTGGTAAAAGAAATCTTAGAAGTTTTAGCATTTGTTCATCAACAAAACGTCATCCACCAGGATATCAAGTTACAGAATTTAATGCGAGACGAAAAGATGAGATGCTCTCGCATAGTACAGAGTTGACCGACTGCTGACGCAGTAGCCTAATAATTGATCTAATGCATCGACCTACAAAAATTAACCTACCCTTTCTTTAACTTTGTCCTAATAGTACAGGGTTAAGCTAAATAACGTGAGTTCGACGGAAGTTAGAGGCTAAAAGCCTTACAGAGCAAGGTTTATGAAATTAAGCATAAAAGCAAATGTCAATCAATCTTGAGAATAAAGTCAAGAATTAACAGAATTCTTAAGTTGCTGACTTTATTCTCAATAAGCTCACAAACTTTTAGAAGTTGCGATTTCCTAAAACCTTTTCTATATAAGTCTTTCAGAGCTTATAGTTCATCAAACTCACGTTAAATAGTTCAAATCGCCCTTTTTCCTCAATCTCGTAAAAAGTCAGGTGTGGATGAGCATTAGCATAGAAATAGAAGAAATTTTGTATCCTTCGTTTCACTAACACAAGGAAATTAGCAGTGCTACCAGACAAGCGCCCTCCTACTGAGCCAACTCAACGTTGGACATTTTCTCAGCTTTTTGGACGAGCAAGACGCAATCCTTTCATGATTTCACTCTGGGTTTTACGCTGGGCTGTTGTAGGAACTGTTTGTGGTTTATTTGCTGGGCTGTACTGGAATATCCTGGAACTGATGATTCACGGACTCCAAAAATTTCAGGGTTTTAGTCTGGTGTGGGTCATGCCATTAGCTGGTTTAGTTATTGGTCTGGTGATTCATTTCCTTGGCAATCCTGGTGAAATCGCCGTCATTGTCGATAATATTCATTTTCGGGGTGGACGGCTGGATGCTCGCAAAAATCCCTCAATGATTCTTGCTTCCCTAGTTAGCATATCGGCTGGCGGTAGCGCCGGACCAGAAGCACCACTCGTACAAGTCACAGGTTCTTTTGGCACTTGGGTAGCTGAGCGTTTAAGACTCCAAGGTGAAGACGTTAGATCTATGAGTTTAGCAGCGATCGCTGCGGGCTTCACTGCTTTATTTGGTTCACCCCTTGGTGGTGCGATGTTCGCTCTAGAAATTTTGCATCACCAGCATATTGTGGAGTACTACGAAGCTCTCATGCCAGCTATTGTGTCGAGTTGCGCTAGTTATCTGGTTTTTGCAGCTATTACACACTTAGGGATTGCACCTACCTGGCATTTTCCTCAGTACCGCCTAGATAGCATTGATGATTTTGCTGTAGCCATCATGTTTGGAATTGTGGGAGTCGTGACAGGATGGATTTTCATGGGCATTTTTCGCGGATGTGACCGAATTTTTGCCTTGATTCCTGGACCAATTTATCTACGCACAACCATCGCGGGAATGGGATTGGGCATTTTAGCAACTCTGTTACCTCTCACCCGTTATTTTGGACATGAGGAGTTGAATGAGGTTGTTAATCAAAGCTTTCCTGTCGTTTTCTTGTTTATGCTTGCCTTATCTAAAATGGCTGCCATCAGCATAACTGTCACTGGTGGATGGCGCGGTGGATTTATCATTCCCCTATTTTTCACTGGTGCTTGTGTCGGTAAAGCTGTAGCAGCCTTCATTCCTGGACTCAATCCCACACTTGCCGTGATTTGTACGATGGCTGCTATCAATGCATCTGTAACGCGTACACCTATCAGTACGACCTTGCTACTCTCAAAATTGACTAATTTTAGTCCTTTGACTCCAATCCTGTTTGCCAGTCTGATTGGATTTTTTCTTGCCCCTAAAGTCCCCTTTATTGCATCTCAACTTAAGTCTGAAAAAGAAGCTGTTATCAGTCATCAGTAGTCAGTTATCAGCCATCTATTAGCAGCTTAATAAACGTTTATTATTCACTGTTTACTACTCACCGCACAACTAGAAAACAGTAATATATGTTAAAATTATATCAGATTATAGCAGTTATTCAGCAATAATTGGGAATAATTTTGCTTTTTTCTCAATATAAAGGCTAAAATTTGCAATTTTTGGAGCATTTTGGGTTATGACAACCTCTCAGGAGAGGATTATCCCTACTGATCTGCGGAATGAAATGTCCCGGTCATATCTGGAATATGCAATGAGCGTCATTGTAGGTCGGGCACTACCAGACGCCAGGGATGGTCTGAAACCTGTGCATCGTCGCATTCTCTACGCAATGCATGAACTCGGGTTGAGTGCCGATCGCCCTTTTCGTAAATGCGCTCGTGTCGTTGGGGAAGTGTTGGGTAAATATCACCCCCACGGTGACACAGCAGTCTATGATGCTTTGGTACGGATGGCGCAGGACTTTTCCATGAGATCTCCGCTGATTGCAGGACATGGAAACTTTGGTTCGGTAGATAACGATCCACCAGCGGCAATGCGATACACAGAATGCCGCTTGGAAGCTTTAACCAGCGATTCTCTTCTACAAGATATCGAATCGGAAACAGTCGATTTCATTGATAACTTCGACGCTTCGCAGCAAGAACCAACTGTCCTACCAGCACGTATTCCGCAGTTGCTGCTCAATGGCTCTTCTGGTATCGCTGTGGGTATGGCAACCAACATACCACCCCATAACTTAGGCGAATTGATTGATGGGTTGGTCGCGCTGATTCAAAATCCAGAAATAACTGATACCCAGTTAATGCAGTATATCCACGGTCCTGACTTTCCTACTGGAGGTCAGATTCTGGGAACTGGGGCAATTAAAGAAGCTTACACGACAGGGCGCGGTTCCATTACTATGCGCGGTGTGGCGACAATTGAAACAATTGAACAGCGTGGACGCCCCGACAGAGACGCAATTATCATCACTGAATTGCCCTACCAAACCAACAAAGCGGCGTTGATAGAAAAAATCGCTGAGTTGGTGAACGAAAAGAGGATAGAGGGAATTGCTGATATCCGGGATGAAAGCGATCGCGATGGGATGCGAATTGTGATCGAACTGAAGCGTGATGCTTACCCTAGAGTCGTACTAAATAACCTCTACAAGCAAACGCCGCTGCAAGCGAACTTTGGGGCAAATATGTTGGCGCTCGTCAATGGCGAACCCCAGATACTCACCCTGAAGGAGTTTTTGCAAGTTTTCTTGGATTTCCGCATTGAAGCTATTACTAGACGCACCCGTTACGAACTGCGGAAAGCCGAAGAACGCGACCACATACTGCAAGGCTTGTTGATTGCCCTAGCGCATTTAGATGAGATTATTAACTTAATTCGCCATGCACCTGATGCACCGACAGCCAAAGGCGAGTTGATGACAACCTACAGACTTTCGGAAGCGCAAGCAGATGCAATATTGCAAATGCAACTGCGGCGTTTAACAGCTCTAGAAGCAGACAAAATCCGCCAGGAACATGAACAATTACAAGCAGTAATTACTGACTTGCAAGATATTTTGGCACGGCGAGAGCGGATTCTAGAAATCATTCAAAACGAAGTCACACAACTCAAAGAGAAACACGCCACACCTCGCCGCACGGTCATTTCACCCCTTGAAGGAGAAATTGATGAGCGTGACCTCATTGCCAATGAAAAAGCTCTCATTTTGCTGACAGAGCAAGGGTACATCAAACGAATGGCAGTGAACACCTTTGAAGCACAAAGCCGTGCAACCAGAGGCAAAGCAGCTGCCAAGATGAAAGAGGATGATGGCGTTGAGCATTTTTTGACTTGCTGCGACCATGACAGCGTTCTATTTTTTAGCCAACGAGGAGTTGTTTACTGCCTAAAAGCGTATCAAATCCCCATTAGTTCCCGTACCAGTCGCGGCACACCCATTGTGCAAATGCTACCTATTCCCAAAGAGGAGAAAATCACTTCAATTGTCCCTGTTGCAGAATTCACCAGTGATGAATATTTGGTCATGCTCACCAAAGGTGGCAATATCAAGAAAACCGAGTTAGCAGCGTTTAGCAGCATTCGTGCTAATGGCTTGATTGCCATTTCCTTGGAAGAAGGCGACCAACTCCGTTGGGTGCGACGCGCCAGAGTCGAAGACAGCATTCTCATTGGTTCCCGTCAAGGCATGGCAATTCACTTTAGATGCACTCACGAACAACTGCGTCCTTTAGGACGGGCGACTCGTGGAGTGAAATCGATGAAATTGCGTAAAGGTGACGTACTAGTAGGAATGGATATTCTCCCCGCTGCCATTCTTGCCACTTTGAATACAGATACAGAGACAGAAGCCGAAATCGAGGAAATCGAACCAGAAGAGATTGAAAATGAAGAGTCTACCGAAGTCCCAAGCAACGGTAGTACGGGACCTTGGGTATTAGTGATTACAATGGGAGGATACGGCAAGCGCGTACCAGTTGCCCAATTTCGCCTGCAAAACCGTGCTGGTCAGGGTCTAAGAGCAACGAAATTCAAAAATCGTAAAATCAAAGACCAGCTGGCAACTTTACATATTGTCAACAGCGACGATGAAATTATGATGGTTACCAGTCGCAGTATTATCATACGTCAGGCGACAAATGCAATTTCCGTCCAATCGCGATCGGCGACAGGAGTACGAGTGCAGCGCCTAGACGAAGACGACGTCATTACGGGAGTGGCAATAGTTCCCCCCGATAGTGGAGATGCAGCGGAAGCAGAGTAGAGGACAAGGGGAATATATCAAAACAACTCTCTGTGTCTTTTTCCGAAACCCAATTATTATCTCCTTAGTTAGTGGAGTTTTGATGGGGTTGACTGTCGCACCCTTTAGTGCATGGTTCTTCGCGTGGTTCTCCCTAGCACCCCTCTGGGTCTTAGTTATTCGTTCTACCCAACGCAAAAACTCATCCTCCCCTGCTTCCTCTGCTCCCCCTGCTCCCCTCCTCCTCCCCATCGCCTGGGGTATCGGATATCACGGTATTGCCTTATCCTGGATTAGCGGGATTCATCCTATGACTTGGATGGGAGTTCCTTGGTTGGCGAGTTTAGCGATCGCTCTTTTTTGTTGGGTATTCATTACTCTCTGGGGAGCTGCATTAGTTGCGAGTTGGGCTACGGGGATGCGAGTGATTTCTCGTTCCATCCAAAATGGATTTATTCGTGTTTTAATTGGCACAGCTTTATGGTGTGGTTTAGAAGCACTTTGGAGTGCTGGTCCTCTGTGGTGGAGTTCTCTTTCTTACACTCAAAGCCCGTATAATATCGTAATTTTACATCTTGGTCAACTCTCTGGATATAGCGCAGTGACAGCGGCTATTGTTGCAGTGAATGGCTTGATAGCGGAAGCTTTGATAAACCGCCAAGACGCAGAGGACGCCAAGAAGATTTCCTCCGCGTCCTTGGCGTCTTGGCGGTTCGTTTATTTATCAACCGCCGCAGCACTATTCATCACTCTTCACCTCATTGGTTTTGATTTATACACCCGTCCTCTTACCCAACCACCAGAAGCCGCCTTAAAAGTGGGGATTGTTCAGGGAAACGTTCCCAACGAAATTAAGCTTTATCCAGAAGGTTTTCGTCGTGCTATTCAAGGCTATACCACTGGATATCTGAAACTGGTAAATAAAGGTGTCGATGCAGTGCTGACTCCAGAAGGCGCTTTGCCTTTTTTTCAGGATGAGATTATGCGTAGTTCTTTGGTAGCAGCAGTGCGGGAAAAAGGTGTGGTTGCGTGGATTGGTGGTTTTTACAAACAGGGAAGCAGTTATACAAATAGTTTGTTTACTATATCAAGTGAGGGTGAGATAAAAAGTCGTTACGGCAAAGCAAAGATGGTTCCTATTGGGGAATATGTTCCGTTTGAGTCTATTTTAGGTAATCTCATCAGCCGTTTATCGCCTTTGGATGAACATCAGGTTCCTGGTTCGCCAAATCAAGTATTTGACACATCTTTTGGTCGCGCTATTGTTGGTATTTGTTATGAATCTGCGTTTTCTGGTCAATTTCGCCGTCAAGCGGCTGCAGGTGGACAATTTATTTTGAGTCCTTCTAATGATGCTCATTACAGTGCAGCTATGCCAGCTCAGCACCATGCACAGGATATCATGCGGGCAATTGAAACTGATAGATGGGCAGTGCGGGCAACCAATACAGGATATTCAGCTTTTGTCAATCCCCATGGTAAAACACTATGGATATCGGGACATAATACCTATGAAGTGCATGCAGAAACAATTTATCGACGGCAAACTCAGACTTTGTATGTGCGTTGGGGTGATTGGTTGACACCATTGTTGTTGGTACTGGGTGGGTTAGCATGGTGTCTTATGATTCGTTATGCTAGAGTGTGAACTGTAATTTTTGCTCGTCGTGTCCTCAGCTACTTTGGTCTTTGAAATTATATCCAACAAGTTAAGTCCATAACTTTTAGTGCTCACATCAATTGTTAGGCTATTGCGTCAGCAGTAGGTCAACTCAAGAGTGGCGAGGACAAGGAAGCCTATCTTAACAAACAATACTCAATACTTGGGGAGACTAAGGAGAACACAAGATGAAACAGAAGTTTCACTCAACGCTGCCTGAGGAAGAACAAAGTGATGATACCATAAAACCAAACCTTTCTCAGTCAGAATCCCCGAATCTTTCAAGAATTAAGAAGCTCAGCAAGTATCGAGTAGGATCTAGGTGGATAGCGACATCAACGGGAGTGGTGTTGTTTGGAATTGGTGGATGGGCTGGTTACTATTATTTATTGAATCACCGAGTGTCCCCTGTAGCAGTGAGTTTAATTTCAGTTCAACGTGGTAATGTTGAAGTTACAGTCACTGAGGCAGGTACTGTTGAGTTAGGCGGACAGCAGACCCTGAAAGCTCCACGAGATGTCACAGTAGAGCAGGTTCTGGTCAAAGAAGGACAGCAAGTGCGCTCAGGGCAAACTTTACTAGTGCTGCGCGATCGCCAAGTTCAAAAGGAATTTCAAGAACAACTCCTGGAAAACAAAAAGAATAAAGAAACTTTAGCTCGTCGTCAACAGGTCGTCGCGGAGAAAAAACAAAAGTTTAAAGAGACGCAAAAGCGATTCCAGAAGTCCCAAAAAGCATTTGCGCGAAGTCTTCTCCCTGAGTTTGAAAGGTTGAAAAATGCTCAGAGGCGGCTGAAGATATCTCAGGAATTGTTGCAGCAGGGAGTCATTTCTGATAGAGATTTACAAACCAACGAAGAGAATCTGACTAATGCTCGTATAGCACTCAAGAATGCAGAAGATAAGTTAGAGACTGATCGCGATAAAGTAGATGAAGCTCGTGCAGCAGTGAAGGATGCAGAATCAGAACAACACAAGGCAGCATTCGATGTGCGACGAGGTGACCAAAAGTTACGGGAGCTTCAGCAACAATTGAGCGATCGCGCCCTGAAAGCACCAACTGATGGTATTGTGCTTAAGCTAGAAGTCAATCCAGGCAATGGAGTCAAGACAGAAAGTAAACTGCTGACTTTGGGAAACTCTACAAAAGAAATTGTGCGACTGAAACTAACCACACTCAACGCTGCTAAAGTGCGTATCAATCAAGTTGCTCGTGTAAGCACAATTGGTCCCAACCCCAAAGTGTTCATTGGTAAAGTGATTAACCTCTCTCCCCAAGCAACCACTTCAACATCCAGTGACGAACCAGGCTTATCCTTGGGTACGGGTTCATCTTCCGGTAATCAGGCAAAAGTGGATGCAAGAGTTCTACTCGACAAGCCCAGCAAGAAGCTCATTCCAGGTAGTCAAGTCAGTGTTGAGGTGATTCAACAGCAACGCCAGAACGTGTTAACAATTCCTCTAGAAGTCCTACAAACAGGGGAGCGACCCTTTGTCTGGGTTAAGGATGAAAAAGCTAGAGCACAAAAACGCGAAGTTACCTTGGGTTTACAAGGTTTGACCACAGTAGAGGTCAAGTCTGGTTTACGCGAAGGCGACCAAGTTGTCCAGGTTCCGCCTACCCAAATCATTACTCCCAACGCTCCTTTACAGGAAGGAGTACCAAGTTTATCAAATCTTGGAGACAAAAAAGCACAATAGTTTCTAACCGCCGATTTAATGTTAAGCGAATGGAATTCGCGGCTACACAAACATAGACGCCGGAGGCGGCTACTCTTACGAGTTCTCCGAAGGAGTACCCGGAGGGTAGCCCACCTCCGTGCGGCTCATGAAAATCAAGCTTTTTGTAACCCGCGCAGGCGGGTTTTGTCTGTGTAGATGCGGTTTCTAACCGCCGATTTAATGTTAAGTTGACTGGTTTTCCTAATGCGTAAATTTTGAATTTTGAATGACTTATGGGCATCTCTATTCCTGATCTGCTTTCCCTAACTTGGAAATCGCTTCATAGCAATCTAGTGCGCTCTGGATTGACAACACTAGGAGTGTTTATGGGAGTCGCAGCGATTAGCGCCACATTGAATATTGCTGACATTACCAATGCTCAGATTGAAACCAAACTAGCCGAGCGAGACAAACCCTACCTCACACCTTACTTAATTGGTGAAAATGGGTTTGAGATTGACAATGAACTGAAGCCGGACGATGAAGTTACCCTCAAACGTAGTGTTGCAATCATTCGTGAAATCAGTTCCGTAAGTTCAATTTATAGTGCTCGTTCTGTGCAATATGAGAACAACGAGGCAAAAGATGTGCGTACCTACGGTGTGTCTCAAAATTATATCAGCACGACTGGACGCAAAATTTTACAAGGACGGTTTTTTAAAACTGTTGACTTTGAGCAATATCGTCCCGTAGCAATTATTGATCAAAAATTGGCAGCAACTTTATTCCGAAAACAGTCTCCTCTCAACCAAGCAATCTTTCTCGCAAATACCCGTCTTACCGTAATTGGAGTTGTGGAAACAAAATCGAATGGTCAAGAATTTGGGGAAAAATCTAGTACTCTGTGGTTACCTTCCACCTTTGCACGTGCTTTGGCAGGCAGTTTTCAGTTTAACACTCTCCAGATTAGTCCTTATCGACTCCAAGACATGCCACAGTTGAAAGAAAAAGTCAAACAGGTGTTATCACAGCGTTATCCCAAAACAGTAGTGGAAACGTTTGATAACGCAGCAGATTTGCTGAAAGAACGAGAACTTCAGAAATCTGCTACGCAAGCACTCGCTCTTGTGGGAGTTGTTGCTCTCCTGATTAGTGGTGTAGGTATTGCTAACATTACGATCGCTTCTGTTTTGGAACGCATCGAAGAAATTGGTATTCGACGAGCAATTGGAGCAACCCAATTTGAGGTGATGATGCAATTCGTCTTGGAAGCGCTGCTGTTGAGCATTGTCGGTGGAACTTTGGCGATTGTCAGCGTGCATGGTTTAACCCAGACAGCAACCACAGTTATCATCCAAGCCCCTTATGAGTTTTCTTGGCGTAGTACTGCTTTGTCAATGGGAGCTGCGATCGCAGTAGGGGTGGGTTCTAGTTTTTTACCAGCATTGAAAGCTACTAAGGTTGATATCATTGCTGCATTGCGAAGTGATTAAAGCGGCTATTTATCATTCTCTATGAACCCCACCCCCGTAAAGCTACGCTACCCTGCACCGAATGCCTGCGGCAAACACGTCCCCTCCCTCGCGCAGAGGCGCAGAGACGCAAAGAAGAGCGCGGAAGAAAATAAGATATGGGCTAAAACCGCGTGATTTGATTGGCAAACACTTCAACTTCTGTACCCACTGGTAAATACCAAATGTTACTTTTTGTAATCAGTTCGTTGATTGCTTGATTGTTGCGGCTGGTAAGTGCTTGTGTGAGGGGATTCATACCGCCTTCTAAAATTGCAGCAGGGATGTTTCTTTGTTGTTTGGTTTCGCTAAGAGAGGGACAGTAAGGAAAATTAGTACCATTAGGATTCTTATTAAGATACTCCTTATAATTATCCAGACACGCCTCATCCCTTTTAATCTTTGTCTCAGGAAGGTTAAGTACCTGTCCTACTTTCCCAATACCCCCCAAGCCGAATATTAATGTATCCATACCTGCTATCTTTCCAGATTTTTCAGGATATTTCCTAGCAAGTAATGGTCTTCCTCCACGTGCGCGAACTTTCAATGCGCTCTGAGGTAGGCGAATTTCTGTGAGTTTGCTTTTATTTTGAGACACAACTGAAACGACAGAAAGCTCTACACTTCCGCTTTCATTAATTTGCTGAATTTGAGCTAATAACTCAGTATTTGCGGGTAGTGCAATCTTTCCATCGATAGATTTTAATGGTTCCTTCAAACGCACGACAAATTGATTGTCATTTTTCTTATTATTGTTACTATTATTACCACTATTATTATTAATCCCTGCCTTACTTGCTTCCCCAGATATAGCAGTTACTAACACAGCTTTGGCGCTAGTTCCCACTGCAACTGATGTACTACTATGCTGAATAGTCTGGTTAAGGGCTGATGGTGTTCTCTGAGGATTAGTTGCTGTGTTTCTCGTTCTTGGAACAGGTAGGATTTCTTGTTCACTTGGTTCAGAGTCAGAATCAGCAGGGGAACTTGCGACTCTTGGTAAGTTTGGTGTTGGAGTGGGGGTGGGTGTTGGTGCTATTGATAAAGAGAATGGAATTTGTGCAAAATCCTGTGGGGTTAATTCTGGAGTTGATAAATCAAATGATGGAGATACTGAAGGTTTAGCTGTTGGTTGAGGAATCTGAGTAGGCTGAGTAGGAGTTGGTTTTGCTTGTGCGACAGGTTGAGGAACTCTAACGATTCGTTCGACAACACGAGGTACATAAACAGTTCGTTCTGGTGTCGGTACTCTTTGGACAACCACTCGCGTTACAGGTTGTGGTTGAGTTCTTGGTTGCGCTGGAGTTGGTTGCGCTGGAGTTTGATTTGGTCGTACAGTTTTCAACTGAAGCTGTGCTAATTTCACAGCCTTTGCTTGTTCAGCTAATGCCAGTTTTGTTTTGAGTATCTCAATTTCTTGTTCTGGTTTTAATTGCTCTATTTTGTCAGGCTCTGTCTTACGCGTTACCTGTGGAAAATCCTTTCGCGGCTGTTTGTTTGTTCCACTCATAAGTTGAGAGAGAAACGCACCAGCTACCAGAACCACACCTAGGGTAGCAGCACCCACCACACCAACCTTGGCAAAAGGGTTAGATGACAGTGGTTGTTTTGTTTTCAGTGAGGATGGAGAAGGTGGTGCTGGTGCTTCGTCATCACGACGACTAGTAGTTTCTGTAGTCTCTAAAGCACTACTTTCTCTGTAAGATGGGTTTTTGGAAATTTCTTCTTCTAAACCAACTAAATTTGCCATCCGTTGATGCCAATCTGATGGTTGTACTTCGTGTAAATGATGAACTTTTGATTCCGGATCTGAATTTTTATTCAGATTATTATGATTATGTGAATTATTAGACTTTGGTAGCTTATTCATTAGTGTCTTTCCTTTATTTTTCTAGCAATAATCTTGTTATGAACAACTTTTTTCTTTAATATCGCAAATATTAGCAATTTCTAACCTTGCTTCGTTGAGACGATAAATAGCAGTGTGGAAAGGATTTTGTACATTTGGAATAGAAATAGCTTGTGTATCTAAAGCTCGAATCAAGATTTTTTTATTAAAAGGAGTTGCTTCTCCAACTTTGTTATTATAACCAGCAAAAATCAAACGATTAGCAACGATTTCTAATTGCCATTGACCATCAGCTATTTTTTCTGGTTGAGAAATTCTGCGGACTAACAATACACTTTCCGCATTTCTTCCCCCATTGGCTAAAACATTTTTAGGAATTCCCTGTGTCATTTCCACTTCAAATTTTCGCCTCACATCACCAGATAAAAGTTCTGAAGTTGCTTGCCAAATTGTTTGAGGTGGCTGTTTTTCTGACCAAGTAAACATCAAGGTCATTGTTTCACCAACAAAACGCCGAATCGTTTCTGGATTGCGTTCTAAATTTTCTTGAGAGTCTACTGTTATAGCACGACCATTAACAAGTTGCACTAAACTTTGTGGTAAATTACTACTCAATCTTTTCAACATGGACTGATGAAACATCAGCAACAATATAGTTAAAACATGCAACCCAAATGTCGCTACAACGAACACAGGAAGAATATTTGTTCTCTTATTTTTTTGATTAAATAGCATTATCTTATTCTAATTAGTCATCATGAACTGCGTACACTCTTACAGCAGAATAGAGGCGTCAGTCGTCAGGAGTCAGAAGTAAAAAGGGCTTTCTGTCTAGCTTTTAGACCTCAGCATTGTACTTCATTTACTTGCAATGTGCTGTAAGAATGAAAAATTTTCTCCCATTGCCCATTGCCCATTGCCCATTGCCCATTGCCCATTGCCCATTGCCCATTGCCCATTCACTTACCTATTTTGTAAAACTGCCAGAATTAGAAGTATCTCCACAGCGTTTTAACTGACTTCCAGGTGAAGAATCATAGCCATCGGTTAGACATAAATCACTCACTTCGTAAATTTCTAACTTTTGGGCGCGGACACTATAGATAGCCTTCTGTAATGGAGTTAGACTGTTTGATAGAGGATGTCCAAAAGAATCGACTGCTCGTACTAAAAAATCCTTATTAAAAGGAGTTAAGAGCTTTTTCTTGTCAGTACTTCTCACTTGCACAATATTAGCAACCATACCAACTCGCCATCGACCTGGTGCAATTTTTTCAGGAGGATAAACCCGCTGAATAACTAACTGTGCTGTTAACGCTTGATTACTGTTTTTCGCAAAAATTTCTGGCGGCGTTATATCCGCAATTAGTCCTAAGAAACCTTGGCGAAAATCTTCTGAAAGTGCAAAACTCGCCACCCAACTACTTGTAGAAACTTTTTTCGTTAAACCTTGTAGGGTATTAACAGGTATCCCTATATCAGGCTTAGGATTGGTTGCGTCTTCAATGGTTGCTGGTGGGAGTGTTCCAGACCAGTTGAACATAGCCGCCATTGTTTTAGCAACAAACTGACGAATAGCTTCCGGTTCTCGTTCAAGAGTGTCGGCTTCAGGTATTGCTCTCCCATCAACAAGTTGTACAAATGTGAGAGGTTTTTTGTGAATCAACTCATAAATGCGTAAGCCTTCAAATAATAAGAAAATGATTGCCAAGAAATGCAGACTGAAAGTAAAAACAGTAAATATCGTTAAAAGATTAACAGAGGACTTTCTTTCTTGTAGTAGCTTGGTCATACTTCCAGTCACCCCCTCATAAGCAATTCAAAATTCTATCCGGAAGAAAACCAGTGCTCGTAATTAGTTTAGCTTTTAGCAGTATACACTTTTAATGGGTGTATTCCAATACATGCAAAAGTATTCGTCATTGCGCTGAGATCTTGCACCAGTCTCAACAAGCGCCTAGTACCGCTCTTGCGTTCGTCAAAAGTCAAAAGTCACGCATTCAAAAGAATTGTATTTTGGGCTTTTGTGCTGTTTTGAATGGTAGTTTTATTAGATCTCTTGCAAAAGTGAGATTTTATGAGGTTCTGTTCACCCCTGTTAAGAGTTCCCGACTTCTGCAAGAAGTCTATTCATGTAGAAAACGGCTGTAATGTGCGATTGGCTTTGCCACTGCCCCTTGCGCAATCGCTTATTTTGAATTTCGACTTTTCTAAACTCTTTCTTGTACCCATACAGCAGTATTGCTGATAGCACTGAAAACAGCAAACCCCCCAGCAGCAGCCAAAACTAAAGACATAATCGGTGCCAAAATTCCTAACAAAATCATAAACCACATTAAGTCCGGATCTGCACTAGCATTTTGCGCTGGACCATTCACAATGACTGCGGCTGATATCACAGCAACAATATTGAAAGAAATCTTGGCGATACCAACAGAAAATAATCCCGTCAGCCATGCAAAAATAGGTTTACCAGCCACAGGCAGCAAAGACCCTCCTACTGCTAGAGGTCCTAAAACTGCTATAAGTAGCATTGTCACTTCTATTAAATTTTGAAAAGCAGACTGTAAAGAAACTAAAATATTTTTGATAACAGTTTGAGCCGTGGAACCCAGCAAAGAGTTAAAAGCAAATTCCGATGCATTACCAGTGGTCAGTATTATCTGATTAACTTTGTTCTCAAGTCTATCTATCCAAGGTTGTATACCGTATATATCCCTGTACTCTTGCAAGAGGACATCTATTTTTTCCTTGGATTTAATGAAACAATTAACTTGTTGTTGTCCAGTGAAGGACTGACAAGGACGCAGTAAACCACCAACAACTTCTTCAGCAACACTCATATTCAGTGCTTGTTGATAAGTTTTATTCGTATCCGCGACTTCTACAACTTGCTGATTAACTGTGTTGACAAATTCTCGTAATCCCAGTGTTAAATTAGAGAGTAGAGTGCCATTACCAGGATTCGCTAATAACATCACCACTAGAAAGGGCCAAATCATAGCAGATACAGGACGAGAATATTCATTAGCAAGGACATCTCTAAGCCATTGCGCCATGAAAAAAAGCAAAGTTCCTACAGCAAAGAAAATACCCAGCTTTGTCAGCGCACCATATAAATTCTCGTTAGTGTTATTTTGCAACAAATCAATCCACTGCTTATCCCAACCCTCAGCAATACTTTGTGCAGTCACGACACCATTTGTCAAAACATCATTGGTGTCAAGTTGAGAGAAAATGTACAAACTAGAAAACCACATTTTTTTACCATCACTTTATCTTGACTCTTTTTATGGCACTGTTAAGGGAGAAGGGATATTTTCCAAGGAAGGGGGGTTGTTTTCTGAGGAAGGAGGATTACTTTCTGGAGAAGGAGAATTGCTTTCTGGGGAAAGAGGATTGTTTTCTAATGAAGAAGGATTATTTTCCAGAGAAGGAGAGTTACTGCTTTTTCTAAACAAATCAGCTTGAGAAGTGACTCGCAAAAGTCGTGCGACTTCTGCTGAAGTACCGACTCTTCTAGCACGATTCACCTCATTCATTTGCTGAGAGATATCTGCTAAATTCAAGTTGGAATATTGGATATCATTACGCAATTGGATTGTATTTCCGAGATTTTCCCCCATTATCTTGGATTGGTCTGCTTGAAGCCTGAAATTTTGAGATAACAGGTTTAATAAGCTTTTCGTTACCTGACAAGCGCTGTCTGTACCCCCTGATGGACCAGTGTTAACGCATTGGTTTCCTAGTACGCTGTTCTTTTCCTTCTCAGCTTCTTGAGTTAATTCATTGACTCTTTCAACAATTTTCTGAGTATCCTCCAACTTACCTTTTAACCGACTTTGCCCCTCTCTCCCAAAAACACCTTCAACTGCACCACGAGTAATATAGCGATTAATTTCACCACTCACCGTAGTACCGTATAACGCCGGATTATTCTCAAACTTATCCGAAACAGAGTATAGAACAATCTGCTCACGAGTAGATCTAGCAGCAGCATTCGGATTAGGAATCTTGAGATCCTCCGATGAACTTGTCAGCGCTGACTGCGCCTGTAATTCAACAGGGTTAAAACTCTCAGAAATATTGTTGCTAAGATAATTTCTTAAATCACTCGCATAATATTGAAAATCAGTCCAAACAGTTCCCAACTCTGCCATGGCTGGTAAAGTTCCTAAAAATGCCACAGCAAAAAAAGAAGTCATGACGATTTGAGATTTACCAATTTTGAACATAATCATTCCTTTTGCGCTCTTCTTTGCGCCTCTGCGTCTCTGCGCGAAAAAAAAATTCTCTTATTCATGTGTCTAAAATTCTTTTTTATTCTACCCCCTTACATTAATGACCACGAATCGAACCTATCAACTGACGTGCAAAATGAGAAACCGCCTCAAACTTATCACCATGTCGTTCCATAGCTAAATTACGTGCAGCTTGCTCATCAGGATTATTTGCAACAACAGCCAACTGTTCATACCCCGGATAATATCGACAGTAAGTATAAACACCATTATCATCAAGCAGCCATTGACTATAAATATCTTCCTTCCTCGGAAAAAAGCTTTCTGACGCATTACGTCCAATAATTTCGCGAGGATATTTCAAAATATCGACAAAACTATCAACAGCAACAGGTTGAATACGACCAATTAATCTTGTTGATAGGTTTTGCAGAATTTTAGAAGCAGCTTTAGATCTAGCGATCGTATCGGGGTCTTGGGCTGATAAAATAACCCTTACCCCCGCTTTAGCTCCGTTAGCGCAAAGCCTCCCCACCAAATCCGAAATTTGGTCAAACTCAAAGAGAATTGGCGCTTCATCGATAAAGAATATCGAGGCTGGACTACTCAAAGCACGTCGCAGTGCTGCAGAATAAGCACTCAGAGACAGTAATGCTGCATCTTCGTCATCAGATAAATTTCTTAATGCAAAAACTAACAACTGAGCATCAGTTGGAAAACTAGAAGGTGCAGAAACAGCTTGTCCGACTCGACTTTCTACCCAGAAGCGCAAACGCAAATTGATGACTTCGAGTGCATCATCAATTCTGTCACCCATAGTATGCAGGTTAAGATGATCCCGCGAACAGAAGATGAGAAAATCTTTTAAAGTAGGAGTTTTTTGCCATGCTTCACTACCAAATCCTCCTGATATGGCTGCGTGGTATCGCTTTTGAATACCCTCGTCACCAAAGAAGGTGTTTAAGGCTAAATTAAGAAGCGATCGCACGGTTTGCGTCAGCAGCTGATTACTGGTTGATGAACCCAGTACCATTGTCATCAACGCGGACTCAAGAAATGCAACATAATCTTGAAAGCGTTCTCGTTGTTCTTCTTCATCCAAGAACCGCAAGTCTGGTTGTTCAAATAAATTATTGGATTGTTTGGAAATATCAAAATAAGCTCCTTTCTCTCCGACAAATGCTGTATAGTCAGTGAAAGTAGACGTCCCATCTGGTTTCGGAAAGTCCAGCGCTACCACAGGCATATTATGTGCTAAAGCCTGGGTTAAAATTCCCGACACCAAGACTGATTTACCAGCTCGAGTTGTAGCAAACAATGCTAAATTCTTGTGTTGGTTAAATAAATCTAAATGAACTGGTGTTCCTCCTTCGTCAGCAATCAACTCAAAGCCTGTGCGATCGCCTGCTCGTGTTGTCACCAAAGGTATCAATCCCCACACTTCATTTGTCAGATACAATTGACGACGGTTAAAGGGTTTCGCTAACAAAATTTCCCAAACAATAGGCAAAGTTTGCAACCAAATTCTCCAGGCATATTCAGTTTCTCTAATAACTTGCGCCGGACGTTGAAAACAGTTTTCTATATACCTGCACGCCTCATCTAATCTTTCCACGCTTGGGCGATGCACCAAGATTGCGATTCCCGTATAAATTGGCAACGCGCCTTCATAAATTTGTTCTTGCGCTGCGACAGATTTTTTCAGTTTTAACTGTGCAGTAACATCAATGGTATTACCTTTTTCTTGCGCTAACTTTGTTGTCACATTCGACTGCTTGAGCACTCGCTGTAAAGTTGTTTTGACTATAGTGGGATTCGCCGCCGTTAACTGACAAAAAATTTCAGTGTCTACAATTTCATCCCTAGCAATGAGTCCCCACAAATAACGCAGTTGCGATGCTTTATTCTGCCACCCTCCTGGTTTTTCTAGAAATGACATCACACCAACATAGCGATTTTTAATATTCACCCATTGACGGTCAGCGACGGGTATACTTGACTCCATCAACAATGTGGTGCTATGAACATTTTCTAGTAATAATTTGCAGCTAGATAAATCAGAAGAAATTTCTTCGTGCAGTCCATTCTCATCTAAAACCAGCAGTTGGGGAATGTTTATCGGTTCGGTAGTATTAAATCGTCGCCAAGCTTCCTGCCATAGTTCTTGTGCAGTCAAGGCTTTGATATCTAAACCCCATTTGTTAGATAAAATTTGTTCCCAACGTCGAAACCCTTCAGTATAAGCATTAGAAATCAGAGTTTCTATTCGTTGGTTTTCCCTTTCTGCTGCTTCACCTTTAAACGATAACCACCAAGATTCAGCTCTTGCCAAAAATTTCTCAATCCAATCATCAGCAGCGGAAGCATCCGGTTCTATGGTGTACGTCACATACACGCGCAGAAATTTTGGCTTTCGGATACCAGCGCGAGTGAGTTGCTGTGTTCTGGCTCTTTCAGAAGTCAGCAAGTACTGTATACTAGGCGAGGAAGTATGCTGTATAAGAGATGCAAGTTCTTGTTGCCGTTTTTTATCTGAAGAAAAAGATCCCAAGTGAAAAGTGACTCTTTCCTCTGGTGGGATATCTTTTAAACCAGCTTCTATATTGTTACAAATTGTATCTATTTGCTCGGTTCTTAAAGTCGTATGAATGCCTTTGCATTCAAATCCAAAAACAAAACAAAATCTATCTCTCTGGCTACCTTTAGTCAGAATATAAGCACCAATATCTCTGCCATCAAGTGCAATACGCAGCATGGTGGCGAGATTTAAAGCATCTTCAAAAGGTGCTAACCTACTTTCTTGACCTGCGATGCCTACGCTTTGTTTTCCGATTTTTTCTTTCATAGTGGAATTCTAGAAAACTTTTATAACGAGCGGTGCCTCTTGTCCAGGTTGGAACACCTATAAATTTGCTCAAAAAACGCCAACTTCTACCACCTGTTAATATCCACCAAGTTGCTATTCCCCACCCAGCAATTAAGACTGTCCACAACCATTTCTGCCATTCATTTGAGAATGCACCTCCAAAGAAGCCATTCACAATCATGTAGGAAAGTAGGGCTATAATCGTCCAAGGAAAGATTTGATCAGCAGGAATTGGTCCTAAAGAAGGTTGGGTTCCCAAAATTTGGTTGACAGGTCGAAATTCTTTGTCTCGCTCATCAGTCATAACAATTTCCCAGCTTAACCATTATTACCAACGATGAAACTCGTCAACACATCAGCAACGGTAACAGCAATGACGACCAACAAGGGTGTTCTAGCAACAACTTGCCAATCTTCATCTTTGCGAACGGCGTTAATCACGCCGATAAGGGCAACAGCGATGTAGAGTAAGTAAAGTGCCCGTAAAACATTAAACACTAAACTCACTGCAGCGGCGGCACCTCCTTGTTGGGAACCTTGGGTTAAATTGTTTTTGAAAAAGGTTTCCGCTTTGCCAAAAAATTGAGCTACTGCTGGGTCAGTAAAGTAGTCTATCCAAAAGAAACTGAGTATTGCTGATAATGCGAGAGTTTGGAGTAAAATGAGCCAATATTTAGGTAAACCTACGAATTGTCCTATTTGCTGAATAACAGCTACTGCTACACTGCCCACAATCAAGCAAAATAGCAGAGTAGGGCAATTGGTGCAAATAACAGTTAAGAAGACAGCACAAGCCAGCAACAATGGCACAGATGCCAACAAATAAGTGAATAAGTATTTTCGTTGATACCGTGCTTCCCGCTGAGTATATCTTAGAGGCATAAACTAAATTTCCTAACTTCTTTAACAGAAACGACTTGCAGATAATAGTTCATCTATAACTCTTTTTTGATAATGTATCATTACAATCTTAGGAATAGCTTGGTCTTGCCATTATTCATTGCATTTCTACACTATCCAGTGTAAGATTATACATGATAAAAAGTAAATGATCAATGGATAATATAACACACCTAAGAAGAATCTTGTGTTGATGGATACGAATTTCCCTTCTCAAGCTAGTATAAGATAACAAATAAAGTTTAAAATATACAGCGTTCATAAATAGAATATGAACATTGTTTTTGTAGAGATGTTACATGTAATATCTCTATTACAGCGTGCGGCTGAATCACAAACTATTTGTGATTGCTGTAGTAGAAAACTACCAAGAGCTTTTATAAATTTACTTGTCATTTCATAGAAAAATATTTTTGCTAATTAAGAACAATAAAAACTACTCTTATTAGCTGGAAAAGTAAGAAAAGTTAAGTGAAATTTCTCTGTCTTATCTGTACGAACCTACTAAAGGTGAGTCACTGCAAACAACTCTTGGCTACGCCTGAAGCAATCCGCTAGCCACCTTGTGCAAAGAAGATGATATCAAAAAAAACAGGGTATTCCAGTATATCATCAAATCATCAACACCTTTCATGCATTCTGGTGAAATTTATGAAAAATTATTCTTGACGTTAAAAAAATCAAAAGAACACTGTTATTAATTATAAGATTACCTTATCTTAACTTAGACGTCATAGGATTTTCAGCTGTACCCATATTTTGACGAATTTCGTTCTAAGGTTTTTTGAAGCGAACTTCGTATTCACACCAATTATTTTTTATTAATTGTCTAGGCGAGAAAAATGAAATCTTCGCCTAGGGTTTTGTTGGGAATGATTAGGGCTTTTTTGTCATCCGTTTGTCTTATAAAACAACTTCTATAAGAAGTAGAGACTAAACTCAAAAGGGAAATTTTATGTCTAAGTTGAGTCGCAGACAAGTACTTATCTTCTTTGCTGGCGCTGCTGGTGCTATAGTAGCAGATCAAGTTTTAGGTAGTACTGTCGATGCAAGAGAAGCAAAATTTGCACGTCTAAGTTTTACACCCGTACGCTTACCACATCCTCTGCCAATCTACAAGCAACAGAAGAACTACCTGCCTACCGAAATTGGACAGGGAAAAACTTTTGATGCTTCACCTGATGTGAAGTTAGCCAGTTACAACGTCCTTGATGATGTTGTGGTGCCTCCAGAATTCGAGCGGTACGTTATTGTTGGTTGGGGCGATCGCGTTTTCCCAAACCCCGAAGATTATTTCGGCTACAACAACGACTACACAGGCTTTGTGCCTATTGATCAGCACAGTCTCAACGATGGCTATCTCTGGGTAAATCACGAATACATTTCTTATCCTTTTTCTGAGCTTGCCCCTGCTACTCCCACAGATCTAACTGGCTTCCCGACGACTTACCCACTGGTCATTGGCGGCGAGTTACCGAACGACAAAACCAGCATTGAACTGCTGGGCGAATTCTTGTATAACCTGGGCGGTTCAGTCGTGCGGATTGCCAGGGCAAATCGGAATGAAAACTACACTGTTGTTCATGATGCCAATAACAGACGCATTCATGGGCTGTCGGGTTTAGCTATCAACCGCGATCGCAGTGACGATTATAAAAACATCACCTCTTGGGGTAGCAAGAGCTATCAGCAGGGCGATGAAAACTATTTGATTGGCACTGGACCTGCTGCCACAAGCGTATTTAACATCAGTAGTGATGGTTTGGGTAATCGTATCATTGGCACTGCCTACAACTGCTCTGGCGGAACCAGTCCTTGGGGAACCATTGTGTCTGGGGAAGAAAACTTCCAGGGAAGTAGTAGCTCTTTTGTCGGCGTCACTGAATCCGTCAAACTAAATGGAACTCAAACGGGCTACACAGCTGGTACCACTGGAGAAAAGTTCGGATTAGTTGGGGAAAAATACGGTTGGATGGTAGAAATTAACCCCGCAGATCCAAACTTCCGTCCCCGTAAACACACTGCATTAGGACGATTTCGCCACGAAAACATCGCGATTCGTGCTGAGGCAGGTAGTAAATTAGTCGTTTATATGGGTGACGATCGCCGGGGGGGTCACACCTGGAAATTTGTAAGTAACGGAACAGTTGTCAACCCCAACAACAAGAACAACAGTAAATTGTTTGAAGATGGCACTCTATATGTTGCCGTATATAATGCTGACGGGACAGGACGTTGGCTGCCTTTAACCTTACAGACGCCCACAAATCCTAACCGTCCTTCTGTATTATCTTCCGTTGAAGCGGCGGCACGCGGTACCATCTCTAACAATGGGAATACCCGTTTCCCTAAACTTCCCGACGGAGGCGCGAACATCGTTACCGTAGCCAATGAAGCGACTGAGTTACCTCAGTACGAAGGGAAAACATTAGGTGAGTTCTATCCGAATCAAGGAGCATTGCTGTCTGATGCATTCCAAGCGGCGAATTTAGCAGGGGGTACGCCCACAGCTCGCCCAGAGGATATTGAAATTCATCCGTACACAAAGGAAGTGTTCATTTCCTACACAGACGCAGCACCCAGCAGCGATGGCTATGCAGACTCTCGCATTTTTGTTGTTTCTAAGTACAGTAGTAATGTCAATGCAACGCAGCATTTTGGCGGACTCTATAAGATTATTGAAGACAGTCAAGATGGTACCGGAACGACATTTCGTTGGCAAAGGTTTGCTCAAGGCGGAGAAGCTGGGGCTGAACTGGGTGCCGGATTTGCCCTGAGTGACAACTTAGTGTTTGACAATCAGGGGAATCTTTGGGTGGTGATTGATATTCCCAACGAGGCTTACAACGGATTTAATAGTGGTGCGGCTGGCACTCCCAACGTCGTTGACCACACGCAAACTGGGAACGTGACAACTCTGCTGGGTGCCTTTGGCAATAGTTGGATGTTCTTCATTCCCACACGGGGACCAAACGCCGGAAATGTGATTCCGTTTGGACATGGTCCGATGCGCTGTGAATTTACCGGTCCGACGTTTGTAGGCGACACGCTCATTGTCTCTGTACAGCATCCCGGTGAAGATTGTCCCATCAATGATGGTACAACCTTCAGTCGAGACATTGAACTTCTAGATTTAGATGGCAGTCTGTTTATGCAGAAACGCACGATTCCACGTGGTAGTAGCTGGCCCAGCAACATCCCTACTGCTGATGGTGGTAGCAGTCAAGCAACAGGTATACCGCGTCCAGCAGTCATTGGTATTCGCCGTAAGAATTCTAAGGGCAGATTTATCTAATTATTAATATAAGCAAATGTGTTCGCTCGACACCTTCTTTTGCTTGACGGTATCGTATCTCCAATTCATCCAGGCTAAGATGCTCCTCGATTTTGATTCGTTTCGGCATTGCGATCAGCAATGCTTGTGCCCCTTGGGCAATCGCTCTTTGACTGCACTCTTCTTCTATATTATGGTTGATTGTCAGGACATAATATTACCCGTTTATTTTCCGCTTAGTCTAGTTAAGACATAGAGAGACAAAATTTGTCATTTCATTCCTCTGGTAATTCCCCGAATCGCTCTTTATAACGAGCTAGCAAGGATTCGAGTTTAGAAGTGCGTTGGCGTTCTTGTTCTGCTTGTTTCTCTGCTTCTTTCAGCGCCTCTGCTAACTCATCCGGAACTAACAATTTCTGCCCATTATCTAAGCGGTAAAAGCCAATCAGTTTTCCTTCTACTGCTAGACGGAGTTGCAAGGATTCGCTTTGATAATCGGTGATGGACTCATAACTATCTCCCTGAAGTCGATATCCTTGCAACTTTTCCTTAATCCACTCTCCTTTAGGGTCAAATAACCAATATTCCTGTACTTCTAATGCTTCATACAGGTTTTTCTTGGTATTTTTGTCCTCATCCTGAGTACTTTTCGATGTGATTTCAAAAATGACTTTTGGTACTTGTTTTTCTTCCCAAATTTTGTAATGATCTCGTCCACCTGGCTCTACGTCATAGATGACCATGACATCAGGAGCAACGCGCAACTTTGGAAAACCCTCGGCATAATACAAGAATTGGTTTGCTAGAACTGTAGCTTGACGATTAAGTAAATACTGTCTGAGAACTTCTAAAGTGATTAATATGACGTAAAGATGATCGTATGTTTCTGCCACAGGTTCTTTATCGCTGCTTGGGTAAATAACTCCAGATTTAGAGGGGGTAGGGACAACAGCAGTCATGGTTGCACTTCCTTAGTGTTATTTTTTTATTTTATTTACCTCAGAGTCAACAACATGAATCAAACAGCTTGATTAAGCCTATATTAACTGTTCCTTTGCTAGGAATTAATGTCGCAATGGTAAGTTAATCCCGGGCAAAGCAACAGTTGACACTTTGGAGCAGCAGGAATATTTGATAGTCTTCGTTCTTTGGATTAGAGGATAGACATGCTTCCTACAACTATAACAAAGTCGCTTAGCTTCAGTATGGAATCGCAAAATTTGGTTATTTACATAACATCAAATGTTTCAAACCTGAATTTGACGGTTGTGGTATTGGTTATGGAGTTTGTCAATTCTTACCCTGCTTGCCTTGTGTCGCCTGTTCCTCTGCTTTCATTTGTTAGTTAATCGGGGGAAAAGAGTGGTAGACTACCAGAATTTTGAGCGGTTTCTGTACAGCCGAATCAAGCGACGGAACTTAATTATCGGGGCAGGGGTATTGACTGGTTTGGTGCTTGCTAACCAATCCCATCAACGAGCGATCGCCCAAGTCCCATTTTCTAGTTATCCTTTTACGCTGGGTGTGGCGTCAGGTGATCCTTATCCAACGAGCGTGGTGCTTTGGACTCGTCTGGCTCCCAATCCCTTACAAGGAGGTGGAATGCCATCTGTCAATGTGCCAATTCGTTGGGAGGTAGCAACTGATCCCAATATGAATCATATAGTAGCAAAAGGCACTGAAATTGCAATTCCAGAACTAGCTCACTCAGTCAGAGTTGTTGTAAATGGTCTCAAACCAAATACATGGTACTGGTATCGATTCATTTCTGGTACGGAAGAAAGTCCGATTGGTCGCACTCGTACGGCTCCTAAACCAGGTAGCGACGTGAGTCAATTTGCCTTTGCATTTGTCTCCTGTCAGCACTATGAGCAAGGGTACTACACAGCATACAAATATTTAGCGCAGGAAGACCTAAGCCTAGTGGTCCATGTTGGGGACTACATCTACGAGGGAGGAATCACACCAGATCGTCCAAGACAGCATAATGGTCCGGAAATTTTGACTCTAGAGGATTATCGCAACCGTCACGCCCTTTACAAAACCGATCCAAATCTGCAAGCAACTCATGCAGCATTTCCCTGGATTGTCACTTGGGATGATCACGAGGTGGAAAACAACTACGCCAATGCTACCTCAGAGGTCGATGACGAACCGGATCAAGACCCCCAAGTCTTCCTACAACGGCGGGCATACGCATATCAGGCTTACTATGAGCATATGCCGTTACGACTCTTCTCAAAACCTGAAGGACCAGATATGCAACTTTTCCGTCGGCTTTCCTTCGGAAATTTGGCAACCTTCCATGTGTTAGATACCCGTCAATATCGCACAGATCAACCTTGTGGAGATGGTACCAAAGAACGTTGCCCAGAGAATTTTGACCCCAATGCAACGATTACTGGTAAACGTCAAGAAAATTGGCTGTACCAAGGTCTAGACCGCTCTCAAGCTCGCTGGAATATACTAGCACAGCAGGTTATCGTTGCTCAGATAGACACCAAAGCTGGAGAAGGTGCAACTTTCAGCATGGATAAATGGGATGGATATTTAGCTTCCCGCGATCGCCTACTACATTTCCTGGAACAACGCAAACCGTCTAATCCAGTTGTCTTGACAGGTGATGTACATTCCAACTGGGCAATGGATCTCAAGGCTGACTTTAATAAACCAGAATCCGCTACAGTTGGCAGTGAATTTGTTTGTACCTCAATTACCAGTGGTGGAGATGGGGCAGACTCAAGTCCTACAGTTGAGGCTTACTTGCCGGATAATCCGCACATTAAATTTTATAACGGTCAACGCGGATATGTCCGCTGTGTGGTTACTCCCGAAACCTGGCAGTCAGATTTTTTAGTCGTGTCAAATGTGACAACTCAATCTGGTACAATCAGCAACCGTGCTTCATTTGTGGTTGAAAACGGTCGTCTAGGAATACAAAAAGTCTAGAAGGATTGCTGCTTTTCGTTGTACACAGCCCGTATCATATCCCGAAGGAACGTGATACGGGCTTTTCAGCATTCTACACTCTACTTTTCAGAATTTTGGCAATTTGGCAACCAACTTACTATCACTAGTGTAAAAACTGAATATACTTAATTTAAGTATGTAATCAAAAAAATAGTATAAAAATTTGCCTTTATAAATAAAGGAGATAAACTATGTCCAGGATGCTGAAGCGTCGTCAATTTCTCCAGGGTTCGCTTGCGGCTGCGACGAGTGTAGGTGTGTCTGCTGTTCGTGCTTCTGCGGTTCGTACTAAGGAAGATTATATTGAGGCGATAGTTATTGGTAGCGGCTTTGGTGGAGCAGTCGCATCACTACGCCTTGGTCAGGCGGGAATTGAAACAATCGTACTGGAGCGGGGGCGACGATGGCAAATCACTGACGCTGGTGATACTTTTAGCACATACCAAAAACCGGATGGTCGTTCTACTTGGCTCAGTCCGACTACAGTTGTATTTGAGCAGGTTCCTATTGACGTATACACTGGCGTTTTTGATGTCAAGAGAGGTGATGGCGTCATTGCCTATCGGGGAGCAGGCGTTGGTGGCGGTTCGCTTGTCTACAACGCTATCACATATCAGCCAACTCAAGAACTTTTCTATCAAGTCTTTCCACGCACTATCAATTACGAAGAACTTGATCGGGTTTATTATCCACGGGTGCGTTCTATCCTCAAGCCTTCTCCAATACCAGACGACATTCTACAGACTAACTATTACTTATCAAGCCGCACCTCTGTGGAGCAAGCACTCAAGGCTGGGTTAAAAGCCCGTAAACTTGACATTGCCGTTGATTGGGACATCATTCGTCAGGAAATTACTGGTCAGAAGGTTCCTTCCGCTATCATAGGTCAGGTGTACTACGGTATTAATAGTGGTGCAAAAAACAGCTTAGATCGTAACTACTTGAGCATGGCAGAGGCAACTGGAAAAGTTGAAATTCGACCCCTACATGTGGTCACTTCAATAGAGGAATCCGATAAAGAGCGTTACCGCATTGTCTGCAATCAAATCGATGAGCAAGGGACAGTGATTACCCAAAAGTCCTTTGTTTGTCGCTATCTGTTTTTGGCTGCTGGTTCAATTGGAACCACTGAACTTCTGTTACGTGCTAGGGCGAATGGTACATTGCGCCGCTTGAACAATCAGTTAGGGAAGTTTTGGGGGACTAATGGCGATGGAATAAGTTCTGTCATCACCAATGGTCTGACTAATCCTACACAAGGTGGTCCAGCAGCCACAGTCATTGAGCACCTTGACAATCCAATTGCTCCAGTAGTAATAGAGCAAGTCCCCTTCCCGAGTGTACACGAAGGTGTCATCACTTCTCTTGATCTGGCAATTGCCAAACCGGAAGGTTATCTCACTTACAATGCCTCTACCCAGTCAGCAGATCTATTCTGGCCCAACAACTCAGCTAATAATCAGAAAAATGCTCAGGCTCTTGAGTATACCTACCAACTGCTCAACCAAGCCAATAGTACAACTCTGGCGCGATCGCTTGACTTTAGTTCTACAGCTCACCCCCTTGGCGGTGCAACAATAGGTGCTGTATGCGATACTTACGGACAAGTTCACGGCTATCGTAACTTGTTTATTGTTGATGGTTCGCTCATCCCAGGCTCGACAGCTTGCACAAATCCCTCGTTCACCATCGCTGCTTTGGCGGAACGGTGCATGGATCGCTTTCTCAACCGGAGTACTTGAGGTCAAGGCTTAAAGCAACTCCGCCGTTCCCCTGGTTCCGTTCCTCCACCTGGGGACTTCCCGCAAGGAGTGTTAAACCGCAATTCTAAATCCTTTCCCTCACCCAATGACGAAAATTCCGCGTCATTATTCCCATCACCCCAATTCTTTGACTTTCTTCCAAAAACTTTGGAATTTCAATTAAAGGGAGTTGTGCAAAAGTAGGTGAATTATCACACTCTACATATTCCCCATGTTGCAGTTGGTAAATGTGCAGCACACCTTCGTCGTAACGCCAAAGTTCAGGAATACCCAGAGAAGCATAAATCTGGAATCTATCCAGAGATGAACTGGTCAAATCTATTTCTATCACTAAGTCGGGTGCTGGGTCGCTATTTAGGTCAATCGCTGTTTTGTTTCTCACCCGTGCTTCATTCCGGATGTAGTAGCTGCTATCAGGTTCAGCACCACGCCGTAAATCTTCGCGTTTCAAGGTTGTGGAACCCGTGGGAAGAATTTCTAAATTTAACTCTTCCCCAAGAACAAAAACCAAACGTTCAATTAATCTGTTCCAATATTCATGGGGCAAGAGTGGCGTCATAATTTCCAGCGTACCTCTGTCGTAAGCCATTCGGGAAGCTCGATCCTCTCCCATTTCTGCTAGCATGGTTTCAAAGGTCTGCCAGCTGATGTTTCTTAAAACAACTCTTGATTCTGAGGGGATGTGTGTTGTTACCATTGCTTTATTAGATGCAGGCTTATACCATAAAACATAGCGTTATCTAAAAATTTAAAGTAATAAAATAAAAAGCATCCTTCTTAAGTAAGATTTTTGACACAAAAACGGTGAGATAAAATAGAAAAAGTAGGATTCGGGGGACCATTTTACTGGTCATAGACGCTTATCGAGAATATCTTTGGTAATCTCCAAGGTCTAAAGTCCAGTCAGCTGAAGCAACTACAGCGACTGTATCATCAGCGCATACCGGGCGATCGCATCACCACGCCCGAGTTTTCCCAGCGACTGGCAGCAATTAGCACTGAAATCAATCAGCCTATGTGTACCTACCTCAACCGTCGCGGACAGGTGATCCGCGTAGGGGTAGGTACACCGCGTCAAACGCAAATTCCACCTTTGGAATTGCCCCGTTATGGCGCAGAGCGATTGAGCGGTATTCGTTGCATCGCTACTCACTTAAAGCCAGAACCGCCTAACGAAGCGGCGCTGACATCTATGGCATTGCAACGGTTAGATGCCCTAGTTATGCTGAATATTACTGGGACGGGATTTCAACGACGAGGTGGTGGCGCGACTGGATACGTCAAAGAAGCTTACCTAGCTCACCTGACACCCCAAGATGCTCACGCCCTCATCACAACTCCGGCTTCGTTTACACAACACAAGAGCAATCTCCCGTACACAAGTTGGAGCGTTTCGCCACCAATGAGTCTGGATATGCTGACGCAGCAGGACTTCATGAATTTAGTGGAAGGACTAGAAACAGAATTCCGACGGGAATTTGTCGCACAAGAAGTAGACGCAGATCATGATCGCGTCCTCATTGTTGGCGTTATGACTGAAGACATAACTCCTCAACAATTCCAAGACACCTTGGAAGAATTGGGGCGATTGGTGGATACCGCTGGGGGCGAGGTATTGCAGATCATGCAGCAAAAGCGATCGCGCATTCATCCGCAGACGGTAGTTGGTGAAGGTAAAGTCCAAGAAATCGCCATCGCTGCTCAAACCTTAGGAACAAACCTCATTGTCTTTGATCGCGACCTTTCACCTGCACAAGTTCGTAATTTAGAATCCCAAATTGGAGTTCGGGTTGTTGATCGCACCGAAGTGATTTTGGATATCTTTGCCCAACGTGCTCAATCTCGTGCTGGTAAATTGCAAGTTGAACTTGCACAGCTAGAATATATGCTACCACGACTGGCTGGTCGAGGTCAAGCAATGTCTAGACTGGGGGGTGGTATTGGAACTCGTGGTCCTGGTGAAACTAAACTAGAAACAGAACGCCGTGCTATTGGGCGGCGTATTGCTCGACTGCAACAAGAAGTCAACCAACTACAAGCACATCGGGAGCGGTTGCGCCAGCGGCGACAACATCAGGAGATTCCCTCAGTAGCTATTGTTGGTTATACCAACGCTGGCAAATCTACGTTGCTGAATACTCTCACAAATGCTGAAGTTTACACAGCAGACCAGTTATTTGCCACTCTCGACCCTACCACACGCCGCCTAGTTGTTCCCCATGGCGAAACGGATGAACCTCAAGAGATTCTAGTGACAGATACAGTAGGGTTTATTCACGAATTGCCCACATCTTTAATGGATGCGTTCCGTGCTACCCTAGAGGAAGTCACGGAAGCAGATGCTCTGCTGCATTTGGTAGATTTGTCTCATCCTGCTTGGTTGAGTCATATTCGCTCTGTGAGGGAAATTTTGGCACAAATGCCAGTAACTCCAGGTCCGGCGCTGGTAGTCTTTAACAAGATTGATGATGTAGATAGCAAAAATTTAGTATTAGCGCAGGAAGAATTTCCCCTAGCGGTGTTTATTTCCGCGAACCAGCGTTTAGGATTAGAAACTTTACGCCAGCGTCTCGGACAACTAGTTGAATATGCCGCTTTTCACTAAATAAATTTTATTCTCTGTCAGAATAGGGGTGTGGGGTGTAAGTGCAGAATAAGCGCAACCTTCACACCCCTAAATTCTGACTGATATTAGGGGAAGCGATATCACCACATGACAAACTCAGTAATGAATAAAATTTGTGGTGCAAGTCCTACAAAGGCGTATGATGAGGCAAAATAAATTTTCCGCAACACCTCCATGCGTCGAGACTCAATTTTCTACAAACTATTTCAACAATCACCAAGCCTGTTATTTGAATTATTGGTAAATCCCCCAGCCAATGCTGATGGTTATCGCTTTGATTCAGTAGCTGTCAAGGAACCCAAATTTGAAATTGACGGGGTATTTCTTCCACCTGATACTGCTGATGCAGGAGTTGTCTATTTCAGCGTTCGCGTAGCGTGCCGTAGGCAAGTCCAATTTCAAAAAGATGAAAGACTCTATGAAAGGTTATTTGCCGAGTCATTATTGTACTTCTACCGCAATCGCGTAAGATACAGTGATTGGCAAGCTGTGGTCATTTATCCGTCGCGCACTACTGAACAAAGCGATACTCATCCCTATCGAGCACTACTGAACAGCGAACAAGTGCACCGTGTTTACTTAGATGAATTGGGAGATATTCGCCAATTACCTTTGTTGTTAGCGCTGATGGTACTAACTACCGTAGCGGAAGACCAAGCACCAGAACAAGCCAGATATTTACTCACCAGAACACGCCAACAACAGTCCCAAGCATCCAGTCGCGCCATAATAGAAATGATCACGACGATAATGGTGTACAAATTTGAAACATTAAGCCGAGCCGAGGTGGAACTCATGTTGGGGATAACTTTACAGCAAACGAGAGTTTATCGAGAAATTAAGGAAGAAGGACGACAAGAAGGACGACAGGAAGGACGACAGGAAGGACGACAAGAAGGACGACAAGAAGGACGACAAGAAGGACGACAGGAAGGACGACAGGAAGGACGACAGGAAGGACGACAGGAAGCAACGGTTAAATTGATTGTTCGATTGTTGACTAAGCGCCTTGGACAGGAACTGTCTGAGGAAATGCAAGCAACGATTTCTCATTTACCCTATGAAGTGCTTGAGAATCTAAGCGTTGCTCTGTTGGATTTTACCAGCTTGGCAGATTTACAAGCTTGGTTAGATGCACAAGAAATAACATAACTAACGCTATCCGTAGTGATGGTTACAACACCAGTGTGACAAAATGCTGATACACGAATTCTTATTATAAAAAATAATATTGTTATGCTATGAAAACTTTTGCGAATCTGCTGATATCGATAGTTATAGCTTTATGGGTGGTGGGAGTAGCAATCCTCTCAGTGCAAAACGTTGAACCAGTATCTTTGAGATTTCTTAGCTTTCAGTCCATTCAAATTCCAGTAGGTTTAGTCCTAGCTTTTTGTGCTGGCGTAGGGATAATTGGTATAGCGTTGCTGCAACCTCTCTGGAGTCTTGCGAGTTCTGAGGAAAGAAATTCTCAATCAGGTGACGAAAACGAATTCTTTGCCGATGAGGAGTTTTGAGGTTCATTTATCAATACGGTTCAGTTAAGAGAATGGTAGGTTGGGTAGAGCGTCAGCGAAACCCAACAAACGTTTGATATTGTTGGGTTTCGTTCCTCAACCCAACCTACGCCAATATCAATACTGCTCGGTTAAGAATAGTTGAGGTGCCAGAAACCCGGTTTCTTAAAGAAACCGGGTTTCTAATTTTTGCTTATCCGAGCAGTATTGACACTTCACTGACTCCCAATTCCATCGCACAGATGCCTATCGCTCTCACTCACATTCCGGTTCGTCCTCAAATAATCACGCACCCAATCACAACCGCGCACCAGTAAATCGTCCAGATTCAAATTCCACAAAATCACCGTGTTGTCCAAACTTGCAGAAGCAATTGTTTTGCCGTCGGGACTGAAAGCCACGCCTAAGACCGGATAGCTATGACCACTCTTCGCGTAGCGTTCCGCAGGAAAGGTTTTGAGCAACTGCCCTTGCTGGTTCCACAACCGTACCGTCTTGTCCAAACTTGCAGAAGCGATTGTTTTGCCGTTGGGACTGAAAGCCACGCCTATGACCGGATAGCTATGACCACTCTTCGCGTAGCGTTCCGCAGGAAAGGTTTTGAGCAACTGCCCTTGCAGGTTCCACAACCGTACCGTCTTGTCATAACTTGCAGAAGCAATTGTTTTGCCGTCGGGACTGAAAGCCACGCCTAAGACCGCAGAGCTATGACCACTCTTCGCGTAGCGTTCCGCAGGAAAGGTTTTGAGCAACTGCCCTTGCAGGTTCCACAACCGTACCGTCTTGTCCCAACTTGCAGAAGCAATTGTTTTGCCGTCGGGACTGAAAGCCACGCCTAAGACCGGATAGCTATGACCACTCAAGGTTTTGAGCAACTGCCCTTGCTGGTTCCACAACCGTACCGTCTTGTCGTCACTTGCAGAAGCAATTGTTTTGCCGTCGGGACTGAAAGCCACGCCTAAGACCGCAGAGCTATGACCACTCTTCGCGTAGCGTTCCGCAGGAAAGGTTTTGAGCAACAGCCCTTGCTGGTTCCACAACCGTACCGTCTTGTCGTCACTTGCAGAAGCAATTGTTTTGCCGTCGGGACTGAAAGCCACGCCTAAGACCTCCGAGCTATGACCACTCTTCGCGTAGCGTTCCGCAGGAAAGGTTTTGAGCAACTGCCCTTGCAGGTTCCACAACCGTACCGTCTTGTCCGAACTTGCAGAAGCGATTGTTTTGCCGTCGGGACTGAAAGCCACGCCTAAGACCTCCGAGCTATGACCACTCTTCGCGTAGCGTTCCGCAGGAAAGGTTTTGAGCAACTGCCCTTGCAGGTTCCACAACCGTACCGTCTTGTCCGAACTTGCAGAAGCGATTGTTTTGCCGTCGGGACTGAAAGCCACGCCTAAGACCTCCGAGCTATGACCACTCTTCGCGTAGCGTTCCGCAGGAAAGGTTTTGAGCAACTGCCCTTGCAGGTTCCACAACCGTACCGTCTTGTCCGAACTTGCAGAAGCGATTGTTTTGCCGTCGGGACTGAAAGCCACGCCTAAGACCTCCGAGCTATGACCTTCTAAACGGTTGCGTTCTTTTATCTGGTAAACTGCTTGCCAAAGTGTTGGTACAACCTCAGCTTTAATTTGGGGTTTGTCTGTTACCCAAGTTGCTTTTTGCAGTTTTATCCCAGATCTCAGACCTTCTATCAAAGCTTCAAACTTTTGATTAGACAAAAACAACGCTTCTGAGGATGTTCTGAAAGCTTTGATTTCATTTTGTTGGGCTTTGATTTGATTTTCTTGAGCTTGGCGGTACTGAAAGAAAGCCACCAGCCCTAGCCCAGTTGCACCAAAAAAACCAGCTAGCGCTGCAACTAAGGCAAACGTGATATTCCTACGCGCTCTTTTTTGACGTTCAATTTCTTCTTGCTGTCGCCTCAGTTCTTCTTGCTGGCGTCGCTCTTTTTCAACCTCCTCAGCATCACGAACTCTAGCACTCTCATCTAAAAACAGCATCGCCCGTTCAAACTCTGGATCATAACGCCCAGCCCAAGCTTGATTCGGTTTATTTCGTTCTCGCCAATTCCAAGCAATCGTGAGTTCCGGATCGCGCCAAAGTCCGGCTTGCTTTTCCTGGTACAGTGCTGAAGTTTCCGCCAAACGGCGATAAATCCGAGCCGACAGAGCTTCTTCTTCCACCCAGTCTTTTAACTTCTGCCAAACCCGCATGAAACTTTCATGGGAAATATCCAGTACAGAATTTTCATCCAACCTCACGCCCACAGGCGGCATGAGAAATGACCGACCAGGAGCGCGGAACTGCTCTACAATATCAATAACTGCTGTTTCATTTGCTTCCGCCACAGCACAAACTTCACTCAGTTTTGTGGGGCGACGAATCCCGCGACTATCGGAACCTTTCTCTGTGAGACATTTAAACAGTTTTTCAGCAATCTTTTTGCAGCGTTCATCCGGTAATTGATTATAAATTTCATCCGCATGTTGGGACAGCGCCTTGTCCATCCCACCGATCGCCTCATAATGTTGTAAGTCAATCGGTTCCCCAAGTTGATGATAATTCCAAGTCTGCATCAGCGCGTGTTGCAAAATCGGTAACTGGTCTGGGTTATCACCCACATCATTAATGAGCCGATTCACCAAGCGTGGTGTGATTTCCTCTTTACCCACAGCTACTGGACCTGTAATTGCTGCTCGCAGTTGGTCGCGGGTTAAGCGTGGAATCAAGTATTGACTGTCATTTATCGCTTCCGGTAAATCCCGGAATTGGGCGCAGTCTCCCAGAAAATCCGATCGCATGGTCAGCACGACATAAATTGGCAACTCCTGCTGCTGAGTTCCTTCCAAAAGGAGCTTGACAAATGCGGCTGCTTCCTCACCAGAATCCTTCCTAGGAGAGTTTTGCTTAAATCGAAACAGTTCCTCAAACTGGTCAACCACAATCAGCAAGTTTTCGTGACTCGGTTTTCTCGCCTGCTGGACAACTTCGACCAGTCCTAAAGCACCGCGTCGAAGAACTGTTTCAGTAATAATAGTTTGAATGAGGGCATCTTCTGTATTTATTTTTATATCTATTTCTGTATCTAAACCAAAAACCTCAGGATAATTCAGCGCCTGCGCCAAATTCCCGATGGGGTTATTTCCCGGACGCATCAGCGCCACCCGCCAACTTGAGCCAGCCTGTGTCATGAATCCACTGAACAACGCCGGAAGTAACCCAGCTCTCACCAGCGAAGATTTACCACTTCCCGATGTCCCGACAACTGCTAAAAACCGATGACGCCGCAACCTGCGCAGTAACTCATCCGTTTGCCCTTCCCGCCCAAAAAACACGTCATTTTCATGCGCTTCAAAAGGTCGCAATCCCGGAAAAGGATTCAGGCGAGTTTGGGTGCTAACCATCACTGTTGTTCTCCCTGAGTTGTTCTCTCAGAATTCAGTTGAGCAACAAATGACTCTAATTCATTGACATTTGTGATTAACTGTGCTTCACGAGTCCGACACCACCGCCGTTTTTGTTCCGTATGCGGTTCACCCATGTAAATTCCCTTAGCCAGCATGGGTTTCGAGCGACCATAACCATGAATTTTGCGTAAGTCTCCCAGCTTTGTTCGCACCCACGGTTCTTGAATATTACCACAGTAGATAATCACCACATCACATATCTGTAGTTGCTCTTGATGATCCTGACGCACCTGAGCTTCATCTCCTTCAAACAAGGGTAATATCACTTCAAATCCTTGGTCGAAGAGATAGTTATCCACAGGAGCGATCGCCTCCAAGTCGCGTTGGTCACAAATCAAGTAAACTCGTAATGGACCGTCTTCTGCAAGAGCTTCTTTTGCTGGCTGCGGTTTAGAATTAAGTTTATCTTTAATAATAGTCTTCAGTTCTTCCAAACTTGTCTGTAGCAAATTTGGCTCACTTTGCAAAGATGTGATAAATTCTTCCTGACGAGGTTCTTGTGGCTGTAATCCTACTGGCATCCAAACCAAGCGTGAAAATTCCGGAGATTTTTGAGCGTGTTGAATCGCCAGTTCATTTTGTAAAACGATAAGCGATCGCTCTTCTCCTTCTGGCACCATACCATAATTAGCACCAATTAAATGAATAGAAAGTTTGCACCGCTCCAAATTCTCACGCACAACCCGTTCAAAATCCGGATAGTAAAAAGGTAATGGCTGTTCTGGTAAAATAACATAGCCACGCTGCTGCAACTCTCGCTTAACTTTATTGCGTTCTTCTATAAGGTCGGAAGTTGTTTCTGCTAAATAAATAGTCGTTTCAGGAGACGCAACAGGAGTTTCTTCAACCACACCGTTGTTACTATAACTGGAAAACCTATCCAGCATTTGTTTAATGTCATAAGCCAAATCGTTAATTTTGGTCCAATATTTGTATAGATATTCAGAACCAAATATCACATTGAATTCAATTGGTCTACCAGATTGATCCAACTCATAAAACTCGTAACCTAGAAGTTCTTGCACTTCCGCAGGATGCTCATTTCGTTCAACAGGAGTTTTGATGACTTTAAAAATTCGTGATTTATCAGCCACACGAACACCACCATTTGTTGCAGCCGCTTCACAAAATTTCTGCAATTCTTTGACACACCACTCTGACTTTACATACCGGGGTGAGAGGACAGAAAGCAGCAACGTCACCTTGGGGAATCGCCCTACAATAATATCATCAAAATAATCATTGCCTTGCAGTTTGAGATCTCGCCAAATCTTAGGTGTTTTTCCACGTAGTTCTCCTACACGCCTTTCCAAAGCGCGATGAAAATCAGAAATCCATCCTTCCTGTCCCTCAGTGAGCGGATGGTTATCAATATGGGCGTAACTTATAAAGATATCATCTTCAAAACCCATCACTTACTCGACCTCTAACCTGAAATAGGCAGTCTAGATGATCAAAACAAAAGAGTTGTGGTGTTTTTCGGACAATTCTATCTGATTTATCAAAAATTCTTTTTTCATTTAACCGCACCAGGCGCAGAGGACACAGAGAGAGGAAAAGGAAATATCAGTGTTTTTGAAGAATGATAAGTAGGTCAACATTGAAAAACGTCAGATAGAGTCTTGGCGATTACTGAGTCCCAAAGGGACACGCTGCGCGTTGGCGGAGCCTGCGCTTTGCGCTTACGCTTCACTTCGTTCCGCTCGTAATGACATTTTACGTTTAATTAGGTTGAGCTACTTAATAGAATATCAAACTTTTACTCAGAAATATTTTTCTCTAAAGCCTTATTATCTGTTGGTGATTGATGAATAATTTCTTTATCAAACTCCTGTTCACCCTCTTCTTTTCGCTTTTCTCTCTTTTGCACGACTTGAGTTACATAAACCTCAACATCACGCTGAAGAATATCTTCAACTTGGGTAGCAAAATGAGGAAATGCTTCTTGATGACTCTTGTAACTACTATAAAGTCCACTCAATTGAGAAAATTGCCAACCCTGAGTTTTTAGAGATTCAGTGGTATGACGATAGTGTCGCCAGCGTTCCCCATAGTGAAAAAACTCTTCCACAGCAGAACTAATCGCAACCACTCCACCAAGACCAATCGTTACCCAACGAACAGATGAAACAAGGTTTTTATTATCGCTAACATTTAAACCCACCAATATAGGAACGATAATACCACCAATGATTGCTGTTAGTCGCAGTCTATAATACCAGTCACGATTATGTCTAGCTCGTCCCCCCATCCATGAGACTTGTTCCAGCCAGCGAGAACGCAGAAAGTGTTTTTGTAAATCAGACAGTTCGAGTGTTTCGATGAGTTTTTCTAAGCTTTGTTTCGTCGAGACTTTACCGTTTGCATCTTGAGATGACATTGTTCACTCCTTATCAATAAAGCGTTCCTCAATTATCTTGAAATATTTAGGAATGCTATATCAAGCAAAATCTCAACTACTTTGTCTCCATCCAATTCTCGCCTACACGCACATCCACAACTAGTGGTACACTTAACGAAACCGCACCTTCCATCATAGACTTAATGTGCAGTTGTAATTCTCCCCATTCCTCTGGTGGAACTTCAAACACTAACTCGTCGTGTACCTGCAACAACAGACGCGCTTGGTAACTTTGCAAAACTTCATGCAGCTTCACCATCGCAATTTTAATAATATCAGCGCTGGAACCTTGAATGGGTGCATTGGCAGCGGCACGAAGTAACCCTGCATCGTAAGCACCTAAATTACCAAGTTTTTTCAGGTCAATATCTTCTAGTTTGTTGCCTTTGAACTTGCGTATACTGTTGCTTGTAAACTCGAGATAACGACGACGCCCTAAGATTGTTTCGACATAACCTTGAGCGATCGCTTGCTTTTTCACTCCCTCTAAATATTCAAATACTTTGGGATATCGGTTGTTAAATCGCTTAATAAACTCGTTTGCATTAGCTTTATCTACACCAGTTGAGCGCGAAAACCTCAGAGAACCCATTCCATAAATCACGCCAAAGTTGATGGTTTTTGCTAACCGTCGCTCTTCTGATGTGATATTTTCTTTTTCAAAGATGAGCCGCGCTGTTACAGAATGAATGTCTTCATTTTGTTGATAAGCTTCAACGAGTACAGGCTCTTGACTCAAATGAGCTAAAATTCGTAACTCGATTTGTGAGTAATCAGCAGCTACCATTAACCAACCAGATTTTGGTATGAACGCTTTACGAATCTGGCGGCTAAAAGCAGTGCGAATGGGAATGTTCTGTAAATTCGGATCAGAAGACGACAACCTACCAGTAGATGTTACCGTTTGGTTAAAATTGGTGTGTACTCTCTGAGTATCCTGACGCACCAATTTTGGCAGAGAATCTACATAAGTGGATTTCAATTTCGATAAGGTACGATACTCAATAATAGCATCAATAATGCCAGTTGTATCAACCTCTTGTAGTTTCTCCAGTGTCGCAGCATCTGTAGAATAACCCGTTTGAATTTTACGGGAATGCTTTGTACTTAACTTTAATTTTTCAAACAATATCTGGCTCAATTGTTTGGGAGAACCCAAGTTGAATTTTTCTCCAGCAATGTCATAAACTTTCTGTTCAAATTTGGCTAAATCTGTTTCTAACTGCTGGGAAAGTTCTTGCAGGTACGCCGTATTTATGGAGATTCCTTGGTATTCCATCTCAGCCAAAACTGGTTCTAGTGGCTGTTCCACTTCCACTAGTAATTTATACAAAGCTGGAATTTTCTCAAGTTCTTCTCGCAATTTTGCTACTAGTTGGAATGTGACATGAACATCCATACCGCAGTAATCTGCAACGCTGGGAATGTCCAAATCAGCGATGGTTTTCCCTTTAGGAACCAATTCTGCATAACTTTTTGCCATTAAACCCAAGTAACGCTGAGCCAAGTCACTCAGATTATGGTTACTATCTGGATTCAGCACATAACTTGCTAGCATGGTGTCAAACACAACTCCCGCTAGCTTAATTCCTTGACATCGTAAAACTAAGCGGTCGAATTTGGCATTTTGCAAAGCCTTGGGATAATCAGCACTTTCTAAAATTGGGCGTAGTGCTTCTAAGGCAAAGTCTTTATTTAAATTGTCCCCTACTTTGTGACCAAGCGGTATATAAGCTATGTCATCTGGTTCTGTTCCCCAGCAACAGCCAATTCCCACTAAGGAAGCATCCCGTGGTTCTAAATCGCTGGTTTCAGTATCCCAAGCAACGGGATGTTGAGTGTCGGTGAATTTTTGCAGCAGGCTGACTAATTCGGTGAGTTGGTCTGGGGTGTTAATGATGCGTGGTTTAATTGCAGAAGCTGAGGGTTGTTGTTGATTTGCTGTATCTTCAGCAGTGAAAAACCACAAATCATCATCCTCATTATTGGAGAGTGGGAAGTGAGGAGTCGGGAGTGGTTCTACTTTTTCTCCTTCTGGTGTTTCTTTTACTGTTCCACCAAAACGTTGCTGGAGTTCGTTAATTTTGCCTAAAAAAGATTTGAATTCTAGCTTTTCCAGAATAGGTATGAGGTTGTTTGTGTCAAATCCTTTAAGGGTACAGTTTTCGAAATCAACTTCTAGGGGAACATCAAGGACAATCTCCGCCAAGTAATGAGATTTTTCAGCATCCTGTTTCCCAGCTTCTAGCTTTTTCTGAGTTGCGCCTTTGATTTCACCCAATGCAGCATAAATTTGATTAAGGGAACCGTACGTGTTCAGCAACTGTACAGCAGTTTTTTCCCCTATTCCCTTGACACCAGGGATATTATCTGATTTATCACCGCAAAGAGCCTTGAAATCAACAACTTGTGATGGTATAATACCCAGTTTTTCTTTAACTTGTTCTGGACCAAATTCGCTAAGGCTTGCTCTAGAACCCTTCAAGGCATCCGGGCTAAAATATAGAACACTGATTTCTTTTTCGGTGTCGATGAGTTGAAATAAATCTTTATCGCCACTGACAATCTTGATTTTATATCCAGCTGCTGTTGCTTGTTGTGCTAAAGTTCCCAGCACATCATCTGCTTCGTAACCAGCAGCAGTGACAATTTTCAGATTCAAACCATCCAGCAACTCGTGTAGATTTTTCAGATCTGGAATAAAGTCTTCAGGTGTCCCTGGACGGTCTGCTTTGTATGTATCATCTGCTTCATGGCGGAAAGTTGGCAAATCCAAATCAAAGGCGATCGCCATTGCTTGTGGCTGTTGAGTCGCCATCACCTCCAACAAAGATTTGATAAAACCAAAACACACACTCGTGGGAATCCCCGTCTTTGTCCGTAGTCCACCGTCTCTTCCTTTTGCAAAAGCGAAGTACGAACGAAAGGCGAGGGAGTGCCCATCTACTAAGATAAATGTGGGGCGAGTTGTCTTTAAGGAATCAGAAGCCAACTGGTTTGTAGGTATTGTTTGGGACATAAACCTATTTTAGCCAGTGACTTCTACTGTAGAGTCTAATCTGTAGAAAGAATTAAGCTGTTTCCTTAGGTTGTTTTTGGTGACGGCGACGCAGTGTCACTAAACCCGCTGCTCCTATACCCACTAGAGCGATCGCACTTGTATGTTCTGGAACAGTCGCTATGTTGTTCTTACCAAAATCAATCAAGAAAACCACATCGTTAAAATCGCGATCAGATGCTATACCGTTATTTCCACCTTCTGTCGAACCTTCTGGTCCATATAAATCCTCAAAACCCAACAATAGATAACCATCCACTTCATAAGCTACTATATGGTTTAGCTTATCTGGATTTTGACTAGCATCTGCACCGTAAATGTTACCATTAGGATTATTAAATCCATCTGCTTTTAGGAAGAAATTGAGTTGTGTACCACCTGATATCTTGCCTAAATCAACGTAATCACCAATATCTAAAACACCTGGATTTTCCCCAACCTGACACGCTGAATTAGCACTATTAGAACTATCGCAGGAGATATTGTCAAAAATTAATCCTTTTTGGTACTCAGAGCCTTTGATCGCTTCATAAGCCAGCTGGTTCTTATAGCTTGCGCCCTCATTCAGGAACCAAACGCGAACATTGTTGTCATATTTCAGACTAAGCTTTGTCGGGTCTAGTTTCTTTAATTTGTCTTCGGGAATTGCAATTTCTTCTTTTTGCACATACTGCTGGAACTGGGGAATCAGAGATTGAACCTGCGAATTATCTGTTGATTTGTCTTTGACTTCGTTGGTTGTCAAGTTCTCCGAGGTAAATGTAGCGGCGCTTGCAGGAGAAACTGTAGACAAAACACTTGCGATAGCAGCCGCAGCTGCAAAAACTCCTGTGATTTTTTTTCTAATCATAGAAAACCTTTCTTCTTTAGTCTTAAATTGTAAATTACTCTGCTGGATAAGCTCAATACACCTGTTTAACTTGCGTATTTTTGCTAACTAGTTATTTTATATCGCTGCATTTTGTTGAATGACTATATCTAAGAGCAGAGTTTGTTAAAATTTCATATTTATCGCCTGAAATTCCAAAAATATAAAGAATTATCTTTTGATATGCTGTTTTCCAAATTTTTTTCTTGATTATCATCAGAAAAGTTACAAAATCAATGACCTAAATCACAACTCATCTTTTTTATGTCCAAAATTAAGATAAAAAATATTTATATAAAGGGTTTTAAATGACTATGTAAGTAAGTGGTAAGTAGTAACTCGTAAGTGAGATTTTTTCTATCTATAGGAATCCTATTTGAATCTTGCTAAATATACTGAGAAATAAACTTTTAGAGGGCAAGCTTCTAGCCAGCTTGGTTTTTCCAAAATCAATAGGAGTTTTATAGTACAGCACGGCATAAATAAAGATAAGTACTTAAACAGAATTAATTACATACATTGTTTTCCTGTTCCCTGTCTCCACAAATGAATTTAATTTTGTCCAACTACTTATTGAGGATATATCTACTGTTGACATTCAACTGCTGGTTTTAGATATTGATGGCACAATCGCAGGAAAATCTAACAATATCAGTACAGCCGTGAAACAGGCAATTGTTGCGGCACAAGCACGAGGTGTTCAAGTGGCGATCGCTACTGGTCGTATGTATCGCTCAGCTTTGCGCTTTCATCAAGAAATTAACTCTAGCCTGCCATTATTAGCTTACCAGGGAGCTTGGATTCAAGACCCCGTTACCCAAAAAATTCATCGCCATTTGCCTGTTTCCAGAGAATTAGCACACAAGCTTCTAAACTATTTTGAACAACCCGAATTGCAAGCGCTCTTATCTGTTCACTTCTATATTAACGACCAGCTTTATGTGCGCGAGATAACTAGGGAAACAGAACTTTACGCAGAAGGTAGCGGGATTACCCCTTTTGCTAACAAAGGCACTGGAGTGCGTTACCTTGCTGAAGAACTACTGGGACTGCAAAGAACCAACGTTATGACTATTGGCGATAACTTCAATGATGTGGAAATGTTGGAGTATGCTGGCATTGGTGTAGCTATGGGTAATGCACCAGCAGCAGTGAAAGCTATCACCCAGTGGGTTGCTCCTGACGTAGAGCAAGATGGAGCTGTAGCAGCTATTGAAAAATTTTTGCTGTCTTAGGAAGAGTTAGTAGTAGGTAGTGAATGGTTAGTGGTAAAAAACAACCAACAATCAACAACTAATAAAATCAACAACTAATAAAATCAGAAAGAGCACCGACGACTGGCCGTGTTTCGTCTCGATGCTCTTGCTGGTTCGCTCCTCACACAATAAGTAATCTACACTAGGAAATTCGACGAGTCAATAGTTGTTAAAAAACTTTATTTTTCTATCGATATTTATTGTTTATACTTCACACAGAGCAAAAACACCTAATTTTTCTTCCAACAAGAACTTCAACACTGACTGTGTAGCCAAAACTAACCCTATTCTGGCTTGAGCGAGTTCTGGTGAAGCAGTTTTCACTTCGCCAAAAATTTGGCATTGACACCAGAAAGTTTCAAAAACCCGGCTTAAATCCAAAGCAGCTTTTTCCCAGTTAACTGAGTCATCCAAATTGGGATCCTCTAGCCTGTCTACCACTCGTACTAACTCATTAATGAGGAGATAGGAAGCTGGGTGATTGAAGCGCAGTTTTTCATCACTGTTGAGCCAAGGTATGGAATTGGGACTAACAATACTTGACAAAAGCCTCTGCTTAGTATAATTACAATCATCAAGATTTGATTTCCTCTGTTTCATCAATCCCTCGTTAACCGCTAGGCGCAAAAGCGAGCAGCAGCGTGCATGAGTGTATTGCACGGCAAACAAGGAAGATGAATAAGTTATGTTTTCTCCTACTTCCTCATCTTTCTCGTCTTCCCATCCTCTCTGTGCAAGGCTTTGTAACCAAGTAGCCAAGAACGGGTGAGTTACTTCCAAGTGAATCCAGCCAGGGGAGGTGACTTGAATTGTAAAATCTTTGTCATAGTTTGCTGAAATATGAGAAACAATCCCACTAGCAATCTCCATCGCGGAGTATTTCTCAGATTTCTCCAGGCGCAAAGCTATACCTGAAATATAAATAATTTTCCTCTTCTTTCTATCTTGAGATAGAGGAATATTTTTATTTTTTGTGCATTTTATCGTCTTGTAGTTGATATAAATACTCAGCGCAGTCGTTAATTTGCTGTATATTAACTGCTTAATTGATGCGTACTTACTTACTGATAACTTTCGCTGCACGTAAATGTTAAGTAAACTTACTGTTTTTTGAACGTTTGTATTTTATGTCATCTCTCTGAGGAAGTAAGTTATAATTAGAGAATGAAAAATTAGAATTGTGCAAAATTTAATGAATTTAGAGTAAATTTTACTACCATCATTGTACAGTAAGAAGTATAACAAAAGAGTAGAAGCTTGCTTTCTACCTTTTGAATGGCTGGCACGGTTAGGTTTTATGCCTGAAGTGCCAACATAGAAGACACTCCTTGCACCTTTTTATGACGTCTTTGTCTTCAGCCGAACGCTCTTTGTTACCTATGCAATCTCCATCCTCCTTTTCTGAGGCATCACGTCCTTTTTTGACTTGGCAACGAATTCTTGATTGGGCTCAGGAACACTACCGCTGCCGCACCTTTAGCAAAGATGAGCGCATTCCAGCCCGACCTGGATTGCTGTATTTGGTGCAAAGAGGTGCGATCCGCATGGTGGGAACCGCCCAGGTTAGTGCGACTGCGAGTCAGCTAACATCTCGACGCATCAATAGAACCCCCGAAGAAGCTTTCTTAGGGTTTGTTGGTGCAGGACAACCGTTTGAAATTGTTGCTCAGTCACCATTCACGCTCCAAGCTTACGCCCATGTTGACCAAACTGCTGTGCTGTGGATGTACTGGCACGATTTGGACAACTGGCCTCACTTCCGCCGCGAAGTGATGGATGCCTTTAGGTATCAGCACCAGCGCAAGCTGCTGTGGCTGAGCGCCTTGGGACAACGGCGCACGATTGACCGACTCTTAGGATTCCTCACATTGTTGATTGAGGAATATGGAGAACCGGCAATGAGCGACACTGATCCAGATGTGATTCGCGGTTATTGCTTGCCTTTCCCCCTCACCCATGCCCAAATTGGCAGTGCGATCGGTTCGACTCGTGTCACCGTCACCCGCTTAATGGGCAAATTGCGTCAACGCGGCTTAATCCTTACTCAAGGCGACAATCTCATTTGCTTACCGGCAGAGTCAATTAACAGAACCAGCTAAAGCAATAGGGATGTAGTGGAGAGAGAAGTTTGACAAACCCTGCTTGGGTAATGAGTTTCTGTCTCTGCTTAGTTAGCAGTAAGTTGGCAAAAGGGACATCCGCTTGCTGCTTGAATTGACCAATCTGTTTGACCACCACAAACAGATTGCATTTAATTGAGTACTTTCCGTCGTATTGGAAAGCCTTAATGTTCAATAATGTTCAATATATTTCGCTTACCAGAACATTCACCAAGGGAGGACAAATGATTCTTGGTAGGGAACTAAGAATTGCCTTTGTGTCTGCCCCAAAGGCAGAGGTTAAGTAGAACATTGAGGAACGATCTCTGGGGCAGAAGCGTAGTAGATGCTACTAGTACTACCAGCCACTTTTTTGCAGCGCTTGGGTGGTTGTGGAGACAAACTCCACGTTAGGCAAAGAAAGCTTGACCACCCAAGATGTCTTGCAAAATTGTTTGATAATGACATATTCAGCTTTAGCTATTAATGGCTTTGAATTGATCCGCCTTTAGCAAGGTTGACAAAAACTCCATATTAGGTTAACTACTTAATTCTGACAAAACCAGCCTTTTCAATCAGTTCTTGACCTTGAGATGTCAGCAGCCAATTTGTATAAGCATCCCCTGCTTGCTGATCTGTTTGACCATTTTGTTTCGAGATAACAAATAAATTGCGGGTAATTGGGTAGTTTCCACTACGAAACGCTTGAGCATTTAAATGGTTACGCTTGCTGGGACATTCAGATGAAGGTATAAAAGGTTCTTGATAGGGAGGAACCAATTGCCTCGAAACACGCCCCACTGGCAGGGACTTAATCATACATTGGGGCACAACCTCTGGAGCAGAAGCATAGTAAATTCCACCAGGACTCAAAGCCACTTTTCTGAGAGCTTCAGTCGTCGTGCCGACATAACTTACGTTTTTACCAAAATCCTCTTTGTTTAAAACATTTTCGACAAAAAACTCCACTGTACCCCCAGCTTCTTTGCTGCGAGTGTATGGTACAATAGGCAGATTTAAACCACCCACCTGTTGCCAGTTAGTTATCTTGCCGGTATAGATATCTTTGATCTGGGAAACGGTTAAACCAGGAATGTTAAGGTTTTGGTTGACAGCGATCGCAATGCCATCAATTGCTACTGGAATTTCTTTGAGACTAAATCCTTTTTGTTGAGCCTTTTGGTTTTCTTCACCCTTGAGCGGGCGAGAAGATTGAGAAAAAGCGAGTTGATTGTCTATCAACATCTTAATACCAGTACCAGAGCCTGGTTTTTCAACTGCGGGTTGAACGTAGCGTAAAATAAACTGAGGGCAAGTCTTTTGAAGTTCGGGATCTACATCTTTACGGATGGGTGCCCATGTAGTGCTACCACCGTAGTTGAATGTCCCCGCTGGTAGATTTGGCACACTACTACAACTGGTTGTCGTAGGGTTTGCAATAGCAGAGGTATTAACTGGGTTCTTATTCGCCGAAGGGTTGACAATAGGAGTAGAGTTAATTTGGTTTCTACTACTTATTTGACCCCACCGTTCTATAAGAAACCATAACCCGCCAAAGGTTAAACCAATAGTTACGAGAATGGCTAAGAAAAGGCCAAGCGTTTCGTTTTTCTGAGACATAAATGGGTATTAGCACCAGAAGTTTATAGCAGCAGAGATAACAATTTGTAAATAAGACGAAATAGTGCTGTAACTGCGATCGCCACTAAAGCAGCTGCTATAGACAAAATAACGACTTGCCCAATGGTAAGACCGCCCCGTAATAAGAATAGAACAATCGGTAATGTAATTGCAGGAAAAATTAATAAATCAGATCCTCCAATCCATCGCCTCCATTGGGCAAAAATTAATCCTGACAAAATGATAAAAGCAGCAGCTAGTGTCATTATTGGTGATTGCAGCAAACTGAAAAGACCAATTGTAATCAATGCTCCTTCAAAACCACTAAACGCCGCTGCGGTTAACACTTTAATTAGAGAAAACTTCTGTGCAGGTGGCTTTTGTACTTGCGTTTGAGTCTGTGTTTGCTGTGACTGTGCTCGTCCAGTGACAGAAGGCTGACGGGGATTGATGTGTGTAGGAAGTATAGGCTTTTGAACTGCGTCGAGGGCATCTAAAACTTCCTGCGCTGACTGATAACGTTGATTAGCAGCGCTGAGGAGCATCCTGTCTAAAATATCAGCAAGGTGTGGACTGACAGTGACATGATCCCGCCACTTCCACTGGTTACTATAGGCATCAAATAGTTGACTAAGATCTTGTTCGCCCGTTAGTAACATGACGACTGTCACAGCCAACGCATACAAGTCTGTAGATGGAAATACTCGACCTCCGGACATTTGTTCGGGTGGAGCAAATCCTAAAGAATAAATTCCCGTGGAAGCACCTGATATACTAGTAGGAGCGTTTGTAACCTGTTTGACTGCGCCAAAATCTAACAAGTAAAATTTGCCGTTACGATGGCGCATAATGTTAGAAGGTTTGATGTCTCTGTGAATAATACCTTTTTCATGAACAAATTTGAGTACCGAGAGAATTTCTCGCAAAATTTCCAACACTTCTTGTTCTGAATACTTGCCCTTTTCGGCTAATTCTTCTTCTAGGTTTTGTCCATCGATATATTCCTGTACTAAATAAAAGAATTGATCTTGCTGTCGGGCTTGCAAGCCAGGAATTATCACTGGAAAGAAAGCGTACAAGTCTGGAATTTGCTCGTGTTGGCGTCCTATCTCCTCTAAGACTACTGCCTCTCGTTCAAACAGATCTTGTGCTAATTGTAGTTGAGTTGGGCTTAAATCTCCCGCAGGTTGAAATTGCTTCACCACGCATTGACGCATTCCCGGGGTACGGCGATCGCGTGCTAAAAACGCTGCTCCAAATCCGCCCCGTCCTAAGAGTTTTGTCGGCAAATATCGTCCGTCCAACATGAGGGGCATTCCACAAGCAGTACAGTATTTCTGCTGCACCGTTCTTATGGTCGCATTATCATCCAAATCTGGAAAAAGGTTTTGTGGGCGAGGACAGTGTGGACGAGTGCAATAAATTTCCATGATTTGTCAAGTCCATAGTCTATAGTCAGTCAATGGTCAATAGTCAAGAGCTAATGACTAATGAACGCCACTTGCTATCTCCTGCACAGACGCTGTTTTGAACAACGGGGGCAAAACCCCAACGCCCTTACGGGTATCTCCTCCACCAGACGCTCTTGCGCAATTCGTGAGCTTCCTCCAAGAGGATGCACGCCAGCTAAGCGGATGCGGGAAACCCTAACTCCTCCGCTTAATCCGCTCGTTCGCTCATTTGCTCGTTCAAAATGAAGAATTTTTTTGAATGCGTGCATTTTGAATTTTGAATGCTTGAGAAGCGAGGTAGCTCACCAATCGCCTAGGCAGGTTTACCCTCTTGGAGCTTACTCACTGCAACGCAGTGGCTCCTAATGACTAATGACTACATCTTAATCATCGTCAGAATGATGAGCTCCTATATCCACTGTACTGACCACTATGGGTTTGTGTGACGTTTTTAACACTTCTAAATTCCATCCAGGTGTCGCAAACTGGGGTAGAATTTCCCGACTAAACGCTTCTGCTGCCTTAGATCTGTAACGATTGGGATTAAAAATCAGCCTCAGCATCCGCTTAACGACCACACTTTCAATGGGAGCACGATGCAGAACCCCCATTTGTAACTCTTTAGCAATTGCCGAAGTTGAGACAAAAGCAGCCCCCAAACCAGATTGCACAGCATTTTTAATTGCTTCTATGGAATTTAGTTCCATTTCAATTTTAAAACGCCGTGTATCAATGTCAGAGCGTGATAGTACTTGGTCGATGACCTTGCGGATAGTAGATTGAGAATCGAGAGCTATAAATTGTAATTTATATAGGTCTTCTCTTTGAATCATTTCAAGTTTGGCAAAGGGATGCGCTACAGGAATAATCAGTGCTAGTTCGTCCTCAGCGTAGGGAATAATTTCCAAAGATTCCACTAGTTCAGCTGGAATTTCGCCACCGATGATTGCTAAATCCACCTGTCCGTTAGCCACACTCCAAGCAGTTCTGCGGGTAGAGTGGACGTGCAATTGCACTGCCACATCTGAATACTTTTGTCGGAAGATCCCAATCATCCGGGGTAAAAGATAGGTACCGGTAGTTTGAGAAGCACCAACAATCAAAGTACCGCCTTGGAGATTTTGTAAATCCTCAATAGCGCGGCAGGTTTCCTGACACAGACTGAGAATTTGCTCACCGTAGCTTAGAAGTAAATGTCCAGCTTCGGTTAGTTGGGCACGACGTCCTCCACGGTCAAATAACGGAACATCTAGCTGCCGTTCTAGGTTTTGCACTTGCAAGCTAACAGCAGGCTGGGAGACGTACAGGCTATCAGCGGCGCGCTTGAAGCTCCCTTCTGCGGCAATTGCTTTAAGAATACGTAACTGATCTAAAGTGAAAGGAAGGTCAGACATAAGGCTAAACCCACAAACTTTGAAAGGAGCGGCATTAGTAATAAACCAGCGTAAGAAGCCTTTTGGCAGGCCGTGATTTCTTGCATCTTAAACTTGAAGGCTTCACTCGAAAAAGACAGTAGCATATCATCTTGACTTAAAGTTCCCTTTTCCACTTTCTAGCCCATTGAAGTGGATTTTGAGGGGAATTGTGTTTAAACTCCACCTAGTTTTAAAAAGCTTGAAAGCCTTTCAATTTTAGTTTCACAATTCCGATACACCCCTCTACCGTCTCCCCTCAAAGGAGAGACAATGGTATTGTTCCCCCACAGCAGGGAGACTTTAGGCGGGTAAGCTGTTACAACAAGCCTCCTACTACAACAGTCTTGCCAGAGTAACAACGTTCTCATTGTGATATTTCGCCCTCCAACCGAATCTGCACATAACTCAAACCCATGACTTTTGCTACAGGGAACAGTCAATCCTTGATTTGGACAGTTGTGTTTATTTGTATGTCCATAACAAGGATGGAACTGATTGCAATAATCAGTATCCACTTTTCTGGCTGAAGAAGTATTCATTACAACTTTAGAGTTGATAAAGCCATCTAATTCAGCATACGACCATTTGGACTGAGAGACATTTGCTTTTCGCGGCTCTTGGTCATAGGAAACAGGGTACAGATGACAGCACCGCCTCCTATTACTTGTTCTCTGCACCCTGCTATTATATATTTCTCTACTTAGATAATTAGGGAAAATACGTAAATATAAAGTCAACTTTTCCAGTATGATGAAGTTCTTGTAAGTTACAATTTGTTTCGTAATATAGTCATTAATTTTAATAGTAAATTGTTTACCTCTTCCAAAAAATACCATTAGTCTAGGTTGAACAAAGAAAATACCTTTTTGCTGTGGCGTTTTTTTTGTGTAACGCTCACGACGACTGACTTTGTGCAATACCTCCTTTTCTGATTGGCTCAGAGCTAGATACTTTTGTAACCTCATATCTAAGAACAATTTACTTTTCTCAAATGCTACCCCCAAGATGCAATTAAGACAACTTTGGTCAACAAGAGTGACTTCCTGTAACAAATTTTCTCTTTCGGAAGTTGCAATCAACTTCTCTTTAGCAGTGAAAACTTGCTTCAAATCAGACGGTAGCTTTTTCATCAGGTGATACTATTCTATGGTGCTGATGAATGTTATTAACTGGTGTTCGTCGTCTAACGCACATATTGTCTGGAGGCAGGATATCCTGCCAGAGATTTTCTTTACATAGTTTGTGGTATTCGTTGTACTAAACTAAGTTTCCTTTAAATTACTTCATTTACTTACGCGTATGATGCAGCCGACTTGGTTGACCCTTAGTCATTTTGTCATGCTAGGACTACTATTTGGTTTTGCAATTGTCCATAGTGGAGGTGCTGCCCTGCGTCCTTGGGCAGAAAAGTATATTGGATGTAGGCTTTATCGCATTCTCTTTGCATTTACCAGCCTGCCATTGGTTGTCATATTAATTATTTACTTTTTTAACCACCGCTACGATGGCTTGCAACTTTGGTATATCCAAAGTGTACCGGGAGTGCAGCAATTCGTTTGGGTACTGTCAGCAATTTCGTTTCTGTTTTTGTATCCTGCTACTTTCAATCTACTAGAAGTTGCTGCTATCCAAAAGCCTCAAGTACATCTCTATGAAACAGGAATTATTCGGATCACCCGCCATCCACAGATGGTGGGACAGATTATCTGGTGTGTTGCTCATACCCTTTGGTTGGGTACGAGTTTTACCCTTGTGACTTCAATTGGGTTGGTGTTACATCACTTATTTGGGGTATGGCATGGTGATCGCCGTTTGAGCGATCGCTATGGGGAAGCCTTTGTTCAAGTCAAACAGCGTACTTCTATCATGCCTTTCGCAGCTGTTCTTGACGGTCGTCAACTTATCTTATGGCAAGAATTTCTTCGTCCCGCTTATCTGGGTGTCGCTGTTTTTGTGTTATTACTTTGGTGGTCACATCCGGTGTTGCTTGCAGCAACAGCTCAAATAAAGTTGTGATTTTAACATAATCTCATTTATTAACAGAGGTTGATAAGATAAAATATTCATCTCACCTCATCAACTGCTACCAAATCAATGTAGGATGAATTGAAGTAGCTGTAGGTGGGGGTGCGCTTAGTCGTTTTGAGATTTGACATTTGGTAGTTGCTAGTCAACTGCCAAAACAGGGGAAGGCTTGATAATTCGCCATTTTCTTTTCTATAATCAACTAAAGTTGATTATAATTGGCGAAAAACAAGATAACCAACTGCGACCAATACTTGAAAAAGTCCTCAATACTTGTGCAAGAGCGTCTCGCTCCAGAGCGAAGCCTGTGGATAAGAAGAGCCATTTCCGTGTGGATATATTCTCCGTTGTTCGCCTTTGGCGTCTCCCTCTGGGAGAAGGGATGGGGATGAGGGCCTCTCCCTTAGCAATAGGGGGGAAGAACTGCCTATGTGTATCATAGGCATCTGGAGATAGACTGTGTGCAAAGGTGAGGTCTCCAACAGGTTGGCGAAAAAACTCCTCTTTGATAACGGCTATTAAGAGTAAAAGGTTTGAGAGAGTTACGGTCTTAAATGTCTTCTTTTTTTGTCAGCATTGCAATAAACAATATTTACATGATTCTGACAACGCACTCCCCCCTGCTAACAGTTAGTTTTGATACCAAAACCCAAAACCATATTATTCCAGAGGCGTCATGGTGTTGTCGGTTAGTGAGCGGACATTTCCTCAAGAAGTTTTAGAATCTCCAATTCCTGTTTTAGTAAATTTTGAAGCACCTTGGTGTGGTTTGTGTCGGATTATTCACCCCTTGTTGTTACAATTTAAAGCTCAATGCGGCGACCAAATTAAGTTAGTGGCAGTGAACGCTGATGACAATTTTAAACTGGCTACAAAGTATAGGCTCAAGTCACTGCCAACTTTACTGTTGATCGAAAATGGCATAGTCCGCCAGCGCTTGGAAGGTTTTCGTGGACGAGAAGATTTACTCTTGGCTTTGGAAGAAATTAAAGTCTGTTATACCAACCGCCCTAGAACTTACAATAGACCAAAAACAGCGGATTTAGGTTGTCGTTCTGCGTGAAGAGTCATGACTAATGACTAAATCTAAAACCAAGCTTAATTACCCCACCTGATAACCACCAGGTGGGGTATTTTATCCTAAAGGGTGTGTGTCACAATTATTAACAGTTCCGACAAATTAGTCAAGAATTCTAAAAGTAGGCGTCAGTGATGGAAGTAATCTATCAGTATGCCTGGCTGATTCCGGTATTACCTCTTCTTGGGGCAATGCTGGTCGGTCTAGGGTTAATCTCGTTGAATCAGGTGACGAACAGCCTGCGGCAGCCCAATGCGGCATTTATTATCTCCTTGATGGGAATCGCGATGGGGCTGTCGTTTGCTTTGCTGTGGAGTCAAATTCAAGGACACGCCCCTTACACGCGTACCTTGGAATGGGCAGCGGCAGGCAACTTTCACCTGAGCATGGGCTACACTATTGACCACCTAACAGCCCTCATGCTAGTGATTGTCACAACTGTAGCCTTCTTAGTCATGGTTTATACGGATGGCTACATGGCTCATGACCCAGGCTATGTCCGGTTTTACGCCTATCTCAGCTTGTTTGGCTCCTCTATGTTGGGTTTAGTGGTCAGCACCAACCTAGTACAGGTTTATGTCTTCTGGGAGCTGGTCGGGATGTGTTCGTACTTGCTGGTCGGCTTCTGGTACGATCGCAAGGCAGCAGCAGATGCCTCTCAAAAAGCATTTGTCACCAACCGTGTAGGTGACTTTGGATTGTTATTGGGCATTCTAGGGCTTTTCTGGGCAACAGGAAGCTTTGATTTTGATGTGATAGGCGATCGCTTAGCACAACTTGTACAAACAGGTTCCTTGAGCAATTTGCTTGCCATCCTGTTTGCAATTCTCGTGTTCTTAGGTCCGGTTGCTAAATCCGCCCAATTCCCCCTGCAAGTCTGGCTACCAGATGCGATGGAAGGTCCCACCCCCATCTCCGCCCTCATCCACGCAGCGACGATGGTGGCAGCGGGAGTTTTCCTGATTGCTCGAATGTACCCAGTTTTTGAACACGTCCCAGCAGCAATGAACGTGATTGCCTTCACTGGGGCATTTACAGCATTTTTGGGTGCAACAATTGCCATTACTCAAAACGACATCAAAAAGGGCTTAGCTTACTCCACCATTTCCCAACTTGGTTACATGGTGATGGCAATGGGAGTCGGCGCATACTCCGCAGGACTTTTCCACCTGATGACTCACGCCTACTTTAAGGCGATGCTCTTCCTCGGTTCGGGTTCTGTGATTCATGGCATGGAAGCAGTTGTCGGTCACAACCCTGATTTGGCACAGGATATGCGATTGATGGGTGGACTGCGGAAGTATATGCCAGTGACAGCAATTACCTTTTTGATTGGTTGCTTGGCAATTTCTGGTATTCCACCTTTTGCTGGTTTCTGGTCAAAAGATGAAATTCTTGGTGCGACGTTTAATGCAAACCCAGCTCTGTGGGTAGTTGGTTGGCTAACTGCTGGAATGACCGCTTTCTATATGTTCCGGATGTATTTCACGACCTTTGAAGGTCAATTCCGGGGTAATCAAAGTAGAATGTGGCAAAAACTCAAGTCTCCAGCAGGAATGGCAATTGTCGCGGGTTTTGATACTGCCCCTGCTTTTGGTCCTGGTGCAATGACAAAGGGAGAACTTGAGGCAACTGAGGAACATCACCATGATGACCATAGTCACAGTCACGGTCACAGTGAATATCCTCACGAGTCACCTTGGACAATGACCTTGCCATTAGCGCTTCTGGCAATTCCTTCAGTACTCATCGGCTTGCTTGGAACTCCTTTTGCCAACTACTTTGAGGAGTTTATCTTCTCACCCAATGAAACCCTAGAGGAAGTTGTGGAAAAAGCTGCTCTGTTTAACCCAACGGAGTTTTACACTATGGCAGGTGCTTCAGTTGCAATTTCCTTGATTGGCATTACCTTAGCTTCCTTAATGTATCTGTTGGGTAAGATTAACCCAGTGGCAATAGCAGCAAAAGTCAAGCCGCTTTACGAGCTATCCCTCAACAAGTGGTACTTTGATGACATTTACCATCGTGTTTTTGTCATCGGCTTGCGGCGTTTAGCAAGACAAGTGATGGAAATTGACTTCCGCGTTGTCGATGGTGCCGTGAATCTCACAGGCTTTTTCACTCTCATCAGTGGCGAAGGTCTGAAATACCTGGAAAATGGTCGTGCTCAATTCTATGCCTTAATTATCTTTGGGGCTGTGTTGAGTTTAGTAGTTGTTTTCGGTGTAACTTGATATACCCTACACGATGAAAAGGTGAATTTTCCGTAATGGTCGTTCTTTGTCATTTGTCATGAGTAAATACAAAGAACAAATGCACACAGAGGATGAAGGATGCATTTACTTCCCTTCATCTTTCTTTATTTTTATTAAATAAACCTAAGAATGAAGACCAAGCTCTGTAAAAACTGCTAGTAAATAGCTAGTAGTTGATCGCCGAACATTATATTGCTGACTAATAACTTCCGATGAATACAGCAAACTTCCCGTGGCTGACGACGATTATTCTGTTTCCAATAGCGGCGTCACTGCTAATTCCCTTCATTCCAGATAAAGATGGCAAAACAGTGCGCTGGTATGCCCTGATTATAGGGCTGATAGATTTTGCACTGATTGTGACTGCTTTTTATACCGGATATGACTACTCAAACCCTGATTTGCAACTGTTTGAGAGTTACAGCTGGCTTCCACAAATCGGTTTGAATTGGTCAGTAGGGGCAGATGGTTTGTCTATGCCCCTCATTATTTTGACAGGTTTTATTACCACATTGGCGACTTTAGCAGCTTGGCCAGTAACTCTCAAACCGAGGCTGTTTTACTTTTTGATGCTCGCGATGTATGGCGGTCAGATTGCCGTTTTCGCCGTCCAGGATATACTGTTGTTTTTCCTGGTATGGGAACTGGAACTGGTGCCAGTATACATTTTGCTTTCGATTTGGGGAGGCAAAAGGCGGCAATACGCAGCGACCAAGTTTATTTTGTACACTGCTGGCGGTTCGCTGTTTATTTTGCTAGCAGGCTTGACAATGGCGTTTTCTGGTGATACAGTCACTTTTGATATGCGAGCGATCGCAGCTAAAGACTTTGCTCTTAATCTCCAACTTTGGCTGTACGCTGCCTTCCTAATTGCCTACGCTGTCAAACTCCCCATCTTCCCCTTGCATACTTGGCTACCAGATGCCCACGGTGAAGCGACAGCCCCCGTGCATATGTTGCTGGCAGGTGTTTTGCTGAAAATGGGTGGTTATGCTCTTATTCGCATGAATGCCCAAATGCTTCCCGATGCCCACGCTTATTTTGCCCCAGTTTTGGTGATTTTGGGGATTGTCAATATCATCTACGCTGCCCTCACATCCTTTGCCCAGCGCAACTTGAAGCGGAAAATTGCCTACTCCTCAATTTCCCACATGGGCTTTGTGGCAATTGGTATTGCTTCCTTCACCGACTTGGGCTTGAATGGGGCAATGCTGCAAATGGTTTCCCACGGTTTAATTGGGGCAAGTTTATTCTTCCTAGTAGGGGCAACTTACGACCGTACCCACACCCTCATGCTGGATGAAATGGGCGGTGTTGGTAAGAAAATGGGCAAGATGTTTGCTATGTGGACAACATGTTCTCTGGCATCTTTAGCTTTGCCAGGAATGAGCGGTTTCGTTGCTGAGTTGATGGTATTTGTTGGCTTTGCTACCAGCGACGCCTATAATCCTACCTTCAAAATTATTGTGGTGTTCTTGATGGCAGTTGGGGTGATTCTAACTCCGATTTATTTGCTATCTATGCTGCGGGAGATTTTCTATGGTGAAGAAAACAAAGAATTAGTTTCTCACCAGAAACTAATAGATGCCGAACCCCGCGAAATCTTCATCATCGCCTGCTTGTTAATACCAATCATTGGTATTGGTTTGTATCCTAAGATGCTGACTCAGGTGTATGATGCGACAACTGTGCAGTTGACGGCAAGGTTGCGTGATTCTGTACCCGCTTTGGCAGAGCAAAAAGCGGCTGCGGTGTCGTTGAGTGCGCCGGAGATTGGGAATTAGATTGTTGATTTCAAATCAATATTGCTTAACGAGCGGGTTTCGTACCTGCTCTTTTTTTGTTAGGTTTTTCCAACCTGTTGAAGGAACTCAATATTAAGCTCCAGTTTCTCTCCCAACCACAGAGCATGTTCCGTATGGTCTTTCACATCATCGCCCGTCTCCGGGTGGATTAAAATATCCAATCCCTCATGATTGAGCATTAACCAGGGAACAACTTTCGCAAACTGATTCGGTAAGAACGCAACTTGATACATCGCTTTTGGATGTGGACCGATGGGTTTATCATGCCAGCGCCCAAGCCGCACGTCAAATCTTGCGCCTAATCCTTCGCGTACACGTTCAGCTACATCACGGCTTGCGGTATCAAAGTAGACATGAGCGTGAAAACCAGTGATTTCGGTAGTATTTTCTTGCATCGCTCTAAACTCGACTTTTCACTTTTAACTCTATTTTGAAGCCAAAACTCAGCTTCATGTTATATAGCTTTGCGGAGTTACTCATGTTCAACTATTCTCACAAACTCTTCTACTTTGACACTCCCACGACTACCCAAATATCGCACTACGTGCTTATTTGGGCAAAATCTTAATAGCTTCATCTAAGCATTTAATTGCTTCTTTCAATCCTTCTGAATTTTTCTTCCATCTTTTATATACAAGCCCTTGATTCACGTGTGCAACGAAATTGTAAGGATTAATTGTAATTGCTTTTTTATAATAATCTTCAATAGCCTCATTAAATAGTTTATCTGCTTGTTCTTTCTGTCCTTCCCTTTGTTGCTTTTCTCCTTGTCTTAGTAGTGCATTACCAATGCCTAATAATGCTCTATAGGCATCAGGGTGCTCCTGAGTTGCGTTTTCATATTGTTCTTTTGCTTTTTCATAATTCTCCAGGCAATAAAGAGCATCGCCTAACTTTATATAGTCATCAACTGTCAAAGATAATAATTCCTTGTGTGATTTAATATGCTCCTCTAGCTTAAATACTAATTTTTCTAGTCTTTCTTGTATTTTAGGAGCAGTTTGTTCTTGGAAAAAGACTTCTTCCGGTGGAATGAATATTGAGAGTTCTTCAACAATTCTACTTTTTTCTAATTGAGCCTTTAACTTCTTATCCAAACTGAGTGCTCTTTTGATATTATTATCAATCTCTTTATTGTTGAAATATTCTTGTAGTGCTGCTTTTAGTTGTTCGTCTGTTTCTTGCTTTAAATATTTTCGTATTGTTTCTTCTGACTCGTTTCTAAGTCTTTCGCCATCTTTCTCTACATCAGCTTTTAGTTGATTAATTACACTTTGTCGTAAAATCCATACAGAAGTACCTATTAAGAATATCGCAAAATTGAATTGAGTAAAAAACCTACCATAGGAGCGGTCTACTTCTTTTTCGGCATAATCTCTCACTAGTTTCTCTAGTTTCTCTGGACTACTTTCTAGTTTCTCTGGATTACTCTTTATCTCGAAACTATTCTTTATAGGAAAAAGCATCACCCACAGGTGAACTCCAAATGCCACTGCTACCATCACCAGATAAAGACCAATGGAGCCACATAGCAACCATTGCAGCGTATTTCTCTCTTGCTTATTATTTTCTTCTTGCTGATTATTTTCCATAATAATACGTGAAAATGCTGGGCAGTATTGTATAGGAAAGCATTTCTTGTTTCCACAAGTCTTTAAAATTCTTAATCTCCAGTAAACAAAAGTCCTGTCCAGCTATTCGAGTCGCATTCATACTCAAACATTTTTGGCACAAACAAATAACCCCCAAACTACTGCCTCAACCACTGAAACGAAGTGGCATAACTAGTTAGCGAGAGTGCAAAAACAAGTCAGTTGTCACACGTTTCATCATGATTTCATGACTTTGAACCGTTGCGAACATGCTCAAGAAATTCCGGATAATTTTCCAAATCCTCTAGAGACTGCAACGCTGGCATTTCTACCCAGTTCGCTTCTGCATGTAACTTGTCTACATAGGCATAAAATGCTTCTTGATCATCCCGATGAGCCAAAACATAGGCATGTAACTCTTTGTAACTCATTGCCTGAAAGTTAGGTTTGCTCACTGCACATACCTCCATCTGCCATTGGAATATATCTCAATGATATTCTCCTCACCTGCTAGGAAGAACACATTCCCTGTTCGCTCGTCTATACGAACTACTAGTCTGTCAGCCTTGAATTGAGGGGTGACTCGGTTAATAATTTGAGTAATCCCCGAATACGCAATTGTGTCATGGCGAAAAAGAAATACATTGTCTCTCTAACAAGCTTTGAGCGAGAAGTACTCG